>ERZ773131.137-NODE-137-length-65161-cov-13.303075_pt1 | contig 65161 bp, 58 predicted proteins | sample MGYA00511082_ERZ773131 | MGnify/ENA primary metagenome ERZ773131 (study PRJEB29015, sample SAMEA2737813) | human gut metagenome | biome: human gut; feature: human-associated habitat; material: faeces | place: China | collected 2012 ... | reverse complement strand
AAATTATATCTGAGCCAGATGTTGTATCAAGAGGATTTGTATATGTTAGAGAATCAGAAAACCTAATGGAAGAAGTAAAAAGCGTAATAAAATCAGAAGTATATGAATTTGAACAAAGACATATTACAGATTGGTCAACAATCAAATCAACATTAAAAGACAACCTAAGAGATTATATATTCCAAAAAACAAAAAGAGATCCAATGATTTTACCAATAATAATGGAAATCTAATTTAAATGAAAGAGGGAAAAAATATGGATTATAAAGATTTAGCGGATTTAATATTCCCAGATGCAAAACCAATAAGCTATTATGAGGAAAAATATCCTGAAAGAAATTTACCAGAAGGCGCAATGGTAGTAAGAATTGGCCCAAGTCCAACAGGCAGTGTGCATATAGGAACAATTTATCAAGCTCTAATTGCAACAATGCTTGCTAAAAGAACAAATGGAGTGTTCTTTATGAGAGTCGAAGACACAGATCAAAAAAGAGAAGTAAAAGACGGAATAAAAGATATTATAAACTCATTAGAATATTTTGAACTTATGCCAAATGAAGGAATGAAAACAGAAACAGAATGGTATGGGGAATACGGACCATATAGACAATCTATGAGAAAAGAAATATATCAAGCTTACGCAAAATATATGATTGAAATGGGCAAAGCATATCCTTGTTTCTGTACTCCAGAAGACGGGGAAGAAATGAGGGCAAAACAAGAGGCTGCAGGAGTTAGGCCAGGATATTATGGAGTTTGGGCTAAATGCAGAAACTTAACAGTCGAAGAATCAGCAGAGAAGATAAAAAATGGAGAAAAATATATAATAAGATTTAAATCTCCAGGCAGAGAAGATAGAAAAATAAAACACAAAGATGTAATAAAAGGAAATGTTGAAATGCCAGAAAATGACCAAGACATAGTTATAATAAAAGCAGATGGACTTCCAACATATCATTTTGCGCATGTGGTAGATGACCATTTAATGCACACAACACATGTGACAAGAGGCGATGAATGGCTATCTTCTGTACCAGTGCATTTACAACTATTTCAAGAACTAGGGTTTAGACCTCCTAGATATGCACACACAGCAACAATATTAAAAAACGATAATGGCAACAAGCGTAAAATAAGTAAAAGAAAAGATCCGGAAGCCTCTGCGGGCTATTACAGAGAAATAGGAATCCCCGTAAATGCAGTTAAAGAATATTTACTAAACATAGCAAACTCGACATTTGAAAATTGGAGAAAAGCAAATCCAGACAAAGCAATGGAAGAGTTTGATTTCCAATTAAACAAAATGAGCGTAAGCGGTGCATTGTTTGATATGGTTAAATTATTAGACATCGGTAAAAATGTAATATCAAAAATGACAGCACAAGAAGTTTATGATAGCTCTCTAGTTTGGGCAAAAAAATTTGATAAAGAACTAGAAGAACTTCTAAATAACAAAGAATATTCTTTAAAAGTATTAGGAATTGAAAGAGGAAAAGCAAAACCTCGTAGAGATATTTCGAAATGGTCAGATGTAAAAAATTGTATAGAATATATGTATGATGATAAATTCTTTGTAAACACAGACGAATATGAATTTGACAAAATAAATGACAAAGAAGAAATTAAGAAAATATTAGATTTGTATTTAGAAAAGTACTTTGATTTATCAGATGACCAAACAACTTGGTTTGGAAAAATAAAAGACCTAGCAGAAGAACTAGGATATGCAAGAGAAGTAAAAGAATACAAACAAAATCCAGAAAACTGGCCAGGACATGTAGGAGACATTAGTACAGTTCTAAGAGTTGCTTTAACAAAAAGAAGAAACACACCAGACTTATACGAAATAATGCAAGTACTAGGCAAAGACTCTGTAGAAAAAAGACTAAAACTTGTAAAGTAAAAATAAGCTTTACAAAAACAGAAAAAGGTTGTATAATATACACATATTAATAAGCGATTGATAAAAGAATAGTAACAATCTAAATTTTATAAGAGAGGCTATGGTTGGTGAAAATAGCTTAAAATATTTTGTGAATCTACTTTTAGAGCTTTTAGCGAAAGCTAACCGATTGATGCTAGGTTATAAGCATTTACGAGATTAGGATATTAGTGATGAGAAATCACAAGTATTATAAATTAAGGTGGTACCGCGAAAATAAATCGCCCTTATAGTTTTATAAGGGTGATTTTTGGTATTTAAAGGGGGAAATTTTATGATAGACATTAAATTCTTAAGAGAAAATCCTGATATAGTAAAACAAAACATAAAAAATAAATTTCAGGATGAAAAACTTCCATTAGTAGATGAAGTTATTGAACTAGACGAAAAAAGCAGAAGTGTAAAATGCAAAGGCGATGAATTAAGAGCACAAAGAAATTCTTTAAGTGATCAAATAGGAAATCTTATGAGAAATGGTCAAAAAGAAGAAGCGGAAAGTGTAAAAGAACAAGTAAAAGAGATAAATCAAAAATTAGTTGAAAATGAAAAGATGGAAGAAGAATACGCAGGAAAAATAAAGAAAATAATGATGCAAATTCCGAACATTATACACGAGTCTGTACCAATTGGAAAAGATGATAGTGAGAATGTAGAAAATGAAAAATTTGGAGATCCAGTGGTACCATCATATGAAATTCCATATCATACAGACATAATGGAAAGTCTTGATGGAATCGACTTGGATTCAGCAAGAAGAGTAGCTGGAAATGGATTTTATTATCTAATGGGTAATATAGCAAGACTTCATTCGGCAATACTTTCATATGCAAGAGATTTTATGATAAATAAAGGGTTTACTTATTGCATACCACCATATATGATTCGTAGTGATGTTGTAGATGGAGTTATGAGTTTTAAAGAGATGGATGAAATGATGTACAAGATCGAAGGCGAAGATTTATATTTAATAGGAACATCAGAGCACTCAATGATAGGAAAATTCAAAGGTCAATTATTAAACAAAGAAAATATGCCATATACAATGACATCATATTCTCCTTGCTTTAGAAAAGAAAAAGGTTCTCACGGAATAGAGGAAAGAGGAGTTTATAGAATTCATCAATTTGAAAAGCAAGAAATGATAGTTGTTTGTGAACCAGAAGACAGTTGGAACTGGTACGATAAGCTATGGAGATATACAGTAGAACTATTTAGAAGTATGGAGATTCCAGTTCGTACACTAGAATGTTGCAGTGGGGATTTAGCTGATTTAAAAGCAAAATCTTGTGATGTAGAAGCTTGGAGCCCAAGACAGAAAAAATATTTTGAGGTTGGAAGTTGCTCTAACTTAACAGATGCTCAAGCTCGTAGACTTGGAATTCGTATAAAGGGAGAAAAAGGAAACTATTATGCACATACTTTAAACAATACAGTAGTTGCTCCTCCTCGTATGTTAATTGCATTCTTAGAAAATCACTACCAAGAAGATGGAAGCATCACAATACCAGAAGTTTTATGGCCATATATGGGTGGAACAAAAATACTAACACCAAAAAAATAAAAGGAGAAAATGATGATAGTAAAAAATCCAAAATTCGAAATATCGGCTGTTAAACCAGCACAATATCCTCAAAACGAACTACCACAAATTGTTTTGGTAGGAAAATCAAATGTAGGAAAATCTAGTTTTATTAACTCAATGTTAAATAGAAAAAAACTAGCTAGAACAAGTAGTGAACCGGGAAAAACAAGACAAATTAATTTTTATAATATTGATGAAAAGTTTTACTTTGTAGATTTACCAGGGTATGGATATAGTAAAATGTCAAAAGAGGAACAAGCGAGAGTTGGAAGTTTTATAGAAGAGTACTTATCAAAATCAGATAAAATTGCACTGATAGTATTCTTAATAGACATTAGACACGAACCAAGCCAAAATGATAGATTAATGTATAATTATATAATTAATACAAATTCACCTTGTTTAGTAATTGCAAATAAAGCTGACAAGATAGCGGTTACAAAAGTAGATAATGCTGTACAGGATTTACAGAATTCATTAAATCCGCTAAAGGACCTTACATTTATGCCATTTTCATCAGAAAGAAAAATCTACAGCGAGGATGTATGGAACTTTATAGAAAAGTATATATAAAAAATAGTCTGCAAATAGAAAAATCTATTTGTAGACTATTTTATAATTTTTAAAGCTTTTTGTCTTTCTAAAGTAATACAATGTTCACATTTGGTACACTTTAATTTAAAGTCGATTCCAACTCTTGTAATTTCCCATTTATTATTGCCACAAGGATGTTTTTTCTTTGTTTCAACAATATCTCCAACTTTATAATCCATATTAAATCTCCCCTCAAAAATATTATACAACATAAAAGACGCTTTTGCTAGATAAAATATGAATAAATTTCCAAAATGATAATATAATATCTATGAGGTGTATATTATGTTTTGGAATAACAAAGAAGAAAATGAAAATAAAGATTTAATAATGACAATAATAAAGACTAAAATGGAATTAAATGCAAATATAAAAAATTATGAATATGCAGAGCCTGAACAAATAGATTATTATTTATATCAAATAAAAGCAAATAAAGCAAAGCTAAATTATTTAATAAAAGAAGCAAAAGAGAAGAAAATAGAATTGAGTAGTGTAGAAAAGATAAAATATGAAGCATAAAGTAATATTTGTCCATATTAGAACATATAATGTGATAGAAAAAACTTAAGGGGGAATTTCTAATATGGAAGTGAAAATGTTACTTATATACGTAGCTTGCATTATAGGAATAATTATAGTTGGAAAAGTATTTATAGTTCCGATAAAAATCATTGGTAAATTAATAATAAATTCGATATTAGGCGTAGTGCTTTTATACATAATCAACTTGGTAGGAGCATTATGGCAGTTCCATATAGGAATAAATGTAATAACAGCATTAGTTGTAGGAATACTAGGAATTCCAGGAGCTATACTACTAGCAATACTAAAAATATTTATATAAAAATCGTCCAAGAGTAAGGTCACTCTTGGACGAAAATTTTATTCAACTGTTACAGATTTTGCTAAGTTTCTAGGCTTATCAACATCTAAACCTTTATTTTTAGAAATATAATATGATAAAAGTTGAAGTGGTACTACCGACAATATAGGCGAAATTAATTCGTTTGTTGCAGGAATATCTATAACATAACTAAAATTATTATTAGGAAGAACTTGATTTGAAATTATCAAAGTCTTAGCTCCTCTTGTAATAACCTCTTGAATATTACTAATAGATTTTTCAATTAAATCTTTATTTGTGATTATTCCAATTACAGTTATTCCATTTTCTATAAGTGCTATAGGTCCGTGTTTCAATTCACCGGCAGCATAAGCTTCTGAGTGGATATAAGAAATTTCCTTTAATTTTAGAGATCCCTCTAATGCTACATTGTAGTCATTGCCTCTTCCTAAGAAGAACATATCTTTTTGAGTGTAGACTTTACTTGCAAATTCCTTTATTTTTTCTGAATTGCCTAAAACTGATTCTATTTTAGAAGGTAAATCTAAAAGTTCTGATTTTAGATTTTCAAGTTCTTTTTTAGGATAAGAATTTAGTAATTCTGCAAAATATATTCCTAAAATTGTAAGTAAGCAAACCTGTGAAGTATAAGCTTTAGTTGAAGCAACTGCAATTTCTGGACCTGCATGTGTATAAATTGTGTAATCAGCCTCTCTTGTTATGCTACTTCCAATAACATTAGAAACAGCAAGTGTTTTTGCACCCTTTGATTTTGAAAGTTTTAAAGCCGCGATTGTATCAGCTGTTTCTCCAGACTGACTTACAAAAATACATAAAGTTTTTTCGTCTATAATAGGATCTCTGTATCTGAACTCTGAAGCAATATCAACTTCTGTAGGAATTCTACAAAGTTTTTCAATAACAGCTTTACCAACAAGACCAGCATGCATAGCTGTACCACAAGCAACTATAAAAATCTTATTTATAGATTTTAGATATTCACTAGATATTTCTATATCATCAAAAGAACAATTCTCTCCTAGTTTGAAACGAGAACCAATAGTTTCTCTTATAGCTGTTGGTTGTTCAAAAATTTCTTTTAACATATAGTCTTCATAACCATTTTTTTCTGCAGCAGTAGCATCCCATTCAATATTTTTAATAGCTTTGCTATGAGGGGCTAAGCTATTATCATAAAAATCTATATGGTCTTTATAAACAACAGCATATTCTTGGTCATCTAATAAATAAAACTCTTTTGTATATTTAAGAGCAGCAGGAATATCTGATGCGATAAAGTTTTCACATTTTCCTTTTCCTAAAACTAAAGGACTATCTTTTCTAACTACAATAACTCTATCAGGGTGTAAGCTAGAAATAATTTCTAATGCATAACTTCCTTTTAAATCATCAACAGCAGATTTAACAGCTCTTAAAAATTTGTCATCATCATTTATACCATTTGTGTAATAATAATGAATTAAATTAGGAATCATTTCAGTATCTGTTTGAGATAAAAAGTGATATCCTTTAGAAAGTAAAAACTCTCTTAATTCTTGATAATTTTCAATAATACCATTATGAACTACTGCAAATTCTCCACTATTATCTAAATGTGGATGTGCATTTTCTTTTGCTGGTTTTCCATGAGTTGCCCATCTTGTATGAGCAATACCTATAGTAGATGTTAAATCATTTATACCATCAATAGCTTCTAAATTTGAAACTCTTCCTTTGTCTTTCATTACAGCAATTTTGCCGTTTTCAATAACAGCAATGCCTGCTGAATCATAACCTCTGTATTCTAAACATAATAAACCATTTATTAAAACTGGAGTGGCTTTTTTGTCTCCTATATAACCTATAATGCCACACATAAAATATACCTCCTTAAATTAAAGTAGGGTATACAAATTAAAGCGTACGTATATTAGATTTGTTATATTATATCACTATAATTTTTTGCTAATATGTAATGACAGTAGCGCATGCCATAGAGTCATCCGCCGAATCTTTCGATAAACTCTAACCTCGTCAACAATTAATGTCCAGGCGCTCAGTATATACAACCCTCCTAAAGGATATTTTTTTAATTTGTATTCCTAATGCTAATATATTACTATAAAACAAAAAATGTGTCAAACTCTAATTATTCCTGCATATAACAAGACTAAGTAAACCTTGTAAAATGCAGTAAAATATGCTACAATATATACTATGCTAAGGGGGAAAGCTAAAGGTGTTTAATATAGAAGAAGAACTAAAAAAATTGCCTAGTAAACCAGGTGTATATATTATGCATGACAAAGATGACAAAATTGTATATGTTGGTAAAGCAATTTCTTTAAAAAATAGAGTAAGACAATATTTTAGAAAAAACAATAAAACAAAAAGAATTGAAAATATGGTCTCTTTAATAGATCACTTTGAGTATATTGTTACAGATAATGAATCAGAGGCACTTATTTTAGAGTGTAACTTAATAAAAAAGAATATGCCAAAGTTTAATGTTTTATTAAAAGATGACAAAACATACCCATATATTAAAGTAAACACAAAGCTAGAGTTCCCAAACATATACTTAACAAGAAGAATATTAAATGATGGTGCAAGATATTTTGGACCTTATGCAAATAGTGGTAGTGCAAAAGCAATGTTAGATTTTATAAATTCAAAATATAAAATTAGGCAATGTAAAACATTTAAATATAAAGGTAGAGCATGTTTAAATTATCATATAAAAAAATGTTCTGGACCTTGTATTGGTAAAATATCAAAAGAAGATTACAGAAAAGAAATAAATCAGATTATTAGCCTATTAGAAGGCAATACAAACCAAATAATGAAAGAGCTTGATAAAGATATTAAAGAAGCGGCAGACAAATTAGAATTTGAAAAAGCAGCAGAATTAAGAGACAAAAAATATGCTATTCAAAGAATTACAGAAGAAAGACAAAAGGTTTCTAACATATCAGAACACAATATTGATGTAATAGGTATAGCTAAAGGACAAACTCAAGTATGTGTCGAAATATTTTTAATTCGTAATAGTAAAATGATAGAAAGACATCATTACTTTTTTGAAGGATTACAAGATGAATCAGATGCAGAAATTTTATCAAGTTTTATTAAACAATATTATATAAATGATGTATTTTTACCAAATAAAATTATGATAAAAGAAGCGATTGAAGATAAAGAAATATTAGAACAATTACTTTCAGAAAATTCAAGTCATAAAGTAGAAATAAAAGTACCACAAAAAGGCGAAAAATTAAGACTAGTTGAAATGGCAGAAAACAATGCTAAAATTACTATAATGAATAAAGAAAAGGAAAAATATAGTGTCGTAAATGAATTAAAAGAAGTGCTAAAATTAGATAAATTACCTAGAAAAATTGAGGGGTATGATATATCAAACTTATCAGGGCAATTTATGGTTGCTTCAATGTGTGTATTAAAAGATGGAGAGCTAAAAAAGAATTTATCAAGAAAATTTAAAATAAAAACAGTAATAAGTCAAGATGACCCTAAATGTATGCAAGAGGTAGTAAAAAGAAGACTGATTCATTCTATAGATAACCCAAATGGAGCATTTGGTGACTTTCCAGATGTAATATTTGCAGATGGTGGAATCACTCAAATAAGAGCAACTAAACAAGCAATTAAAGAACTAGGCTTATCTATACCAGTATATGGAATGGTAAAAGATGATAAGCATAGCACAAGAGCACTTATAGATGAAAACAAAAATGAATTTGAATTATCTGAAAATTTAATGAAAGTAATTACAAATTTTCAAGATAACATACATGATACTGCAATAAATTATCACAGACAATTAAGAGATAAACAAACAACTCATTCTGTTTTAGATGAAGTAGACGGAATAGGGGAAGCAAAGAAAAAAGCTTTATTAAAGAAATTTAAAACTATAAATAATATACAAAATGCTAGTATAGAAGAATTGACAAAAGTAACAGGTATTACAGAAAATTTAGCAAAAAATATAAAGAAGAAATTAGGCGAATAATGTAATAATTTTTGTTACGATTTTAAACATAAAATCCTAATATGTGAATACATATTATTAGAAAATATATTAGGAGGATTTTATGGAGTACACAAAAGATTTAATTTTAAATATACGTTATGATGAAAGTAGTAATACATTACACTTAAAAACATCAAAGTGGACAAGCAAGTTGATACAAAAAATAAAAAAACATAAATTAGCAGTAACTGCATGTGCTATATTTTTAACATTTGTGGTTATGGATGTGATGTTGGTTACAAATTTTATGCACATTTTAGCTAGAACTGTGTAATATTATACTTTTCTTCGTTATGAGGAGTATCACTAGTAGGCAATTTAGTATGCATATTATACTTTTTGCAGTGACGGCTGTGGGGACCAGCAAGCTAGAAGATGTTGCTAAATTTTTTCAAATCATTATTAATGTTTGCAAAAAATTGTTGTTACATCTTCTTGCGTGGCTGGGGTGGAACAGAAAAAAGTATAATATTACATAGTAAAGTACTAAAATATGATAAAATTGTATATAGATAAGAGGAAGGATTTTAGAAATGAATGTAGCAAAAGATTGGCAAGATTACGAAATATTAGACATGGCAAATGGTGAAAAACTAGAAAGATGGAAAAATGTTATTTTAGTAAGACCGGACCCACAAATAATATGGACACAAAAAAGTTTTCCAGAAAAGTGGAAAAATGTTAATGCTAAATACCACAGAAGTTCAACTGGTGGTGGAAACTGGGAATACAATAAAAAAATGCCAGATGCATGGCAAATTAAATACAAAAATTTAACATTTAATATAAAACCAATGGGATTTAAACACACTGGCTTATTTCCGGAGCAAGCAGTTAATTGGGACTGGATGATAGAAAAAATTCAAAAAGCAAATAGAGAAATTAAAGTATTAAACTTATTTGCATATACAGGAGGAGCAACAGTAGCATGTAGTTATGCAGGAGCTCAAGTTTGTCATGTTGATAGTTCAAAAGGAATGGTGGCATGGGCAAAAGAAAACATACAAGCATCAGGGTTACAAGATAGACCAGTTAGATATATAGTTGATGATGTTATTAAATTTGTAAATAGAGAAATTCGTAGGGGTAATAAATATGATGCTATAATCATGGACCCACCATCTTATGGTAGAGGTGCAAATGGAGAAGTTTGGAAGTTTGAAGAAAACTTACCAGAACTTGTAAACTTATGTACACAAGTATTATCAGACAAGCCATTGTTTTTCTTAATCAATTCATATACAACAGGAATATCAAGTACAGTTTTACAAAATATTTTGGAACTTACAGTATCAAAAAAATATAAAGGAAAAGTATCAAATGGAGAAATAGGTCTTCCAATGACTAACTCAAAAATGGTTTTACCATGTGGTATATATGGAAGATGGGAGAATTAAATGCAAAATTTAAAAGTAATATTTGAAGATAACCACATAATAGTAGTAGAAAAGCCAGTAAATATACCATCACAATCAGATAAAACTGGAGATATTGATATGCTTACAATAATAAAAGCATATTTAAAAGAAAAGTATAATAAACCAGGTAATGTATATTTAGGTTTAGTACATAGGTTAGATAGACCAGTTGGTGGAGTAATGGTCTTTGCTAAAACTTCAAAATCAGCAGGAAGACTAAGTAATCAGGTAAGAGAAAAACAATTTCAAAAAACATATTTAGTAATAGTAAATGGAAAAATGGAAAATCAAAAAGGAACATTACAAGACTATTTACTAAAAAACGAAAAAACTAATATGAGTAAAGTTGTAAAAGAAGGAACTAAGAATAGCAAATTAGCAATATTAGATTATGAAGTTTTAAAATATGACGAAGAACTAAATTTATCAGTTTTAAAAATAAATTTACATACTGGAAGACATCACCAAATTAGAGTGCAATTATCTAGCAGAAATCATAGCATATATGGAGATCAAAAATATGCTGGAAGAGGTCATGGAAAACAAATTGCACTTTGGGCATATAATTTGAAATTTTATCATCCAATTAGTAATGAACTTATGGAGTTTGAAGCAATGCCTGAAATAATTGGAAGTTGGGCAATTCTTAAAGAAAATTGCAGTATAAGTTAAATTAATCTAAATTTTATAAAAGTACCAAAATCGTATTTGAAACAAAAAAAGACAATTTTCGTATACGATTTTGGTACTTTTATATATTATTTTAAATAAAAAGAATATCTGATGTAAAATAAAGACAGTAAAGATGAGGTAAGAAAATGATTGATAAATTTTGCGATTGGATAACAGAAAAAATAAAAGCAAAAGTGTCAGACATAGATGAAGAAAGAGAAATGATTATTAACTTTGGAGTAAGGTTAATATTTGGAGAATTACCTAAAATTCTGATTTTATTTATAATAGGTTTTGTACTGAAAATGGGATGGCAAACATTACTTTTGTTTTTCTTAATAGCACCATATAGAAGCTTTACAGGTGGAATTCATTTAAAAACACATTTAGGTTGTATGTTAACTACAAGTTGTTTGTATTTAGGACCAATAATAGTAACTAAATATTTTCAAATAAACAATGATTTGATCTTATATGTATTTACTGCGATAATAACTATATTTAGTATTTTTATTATAGCTAAATATGCACCAGCAGATACAGAAAATATTCCAATTTTATCAAAAAAAGAAAGAAAGTCAAAAAAAATAAAATCCTACGTATCATTAGTAATTTTAGTAATTATTATAATTTTTAGTCCAAATAAAAGTATATCATACATAATAATTTATGGTATTTTTTTACAAAACTTAACAGTACTTCCAATTTCATATAAAATAACAAAAAACAAACATGGATATGAAGTATATGCAGAAGAAACAATTTAGATTGATAATGCATTGCCGGCAATGCTTATTATATAAATATAAAAATAAAAGGAGGAAAAAATATGTTAAAATTATTAGCTAAGGTAGCGGAAAAATATGCTAAATCTACAAATACTGCATGTTGGGTATTAGGAGTTATCCATCAGCCTAAAATGCCTGCATCATTAATAAAAAAAGACTAATTTCAAGATAAATAATTGAATAAATTAATAATATATCCTTAAAACGACGAATTTATAAAATAAAAGAGATATCTAGAAATAATAGATATCTCTTTTTAATGCAAACAAAAATATATGTAATAATTTTTATTACATATATTTTAAGTTGAATGTTTTTTAATTTGTACTTATGTAATTAATAGTATATTTCAAATTGCTGAGAAAAGAATTCATCATTTTTACTTGTAAATAAATTAAGATTATTATTTTTCTTTAAAATTTGTCTAACTTCCCATAAGCCAAGTCCACTATTACTTTTTTTAGACTTTGTAGAAAAGTCTTTTTCAAAAATTTTATCTACATTAATATCTTTATTTTTATATGTATTTTCTATACCCATTATTAAACGATGTCTATTATCTTCTTTTCTAAAACTTACATGAATAACTTTTTCATCACATTCGGAAGATGCTTCAATAGCATTATATAAAAGTATACCTAAAATTCTAGTAAACTCATAAATCTTCATGTGTTTTTCAATTTCATTTAAATCCATAAAAACACCCAAATTTATTTGTACACCAATTTCATCTGCTTTATGATATTTTGTAGCCATAACATTATAAATTGCGGGATTATTTATAACATCTGGATTTAAAGCTGTTAAGTTATTAGTACGATTGCAATCTTGTAAAAGTTGTTTATAATATTTCTTTAAACCTTCTAAATCTCCTCTATCAGCATAACCACCAATGCCTTGAACAATGTTATGAAAATCATGTTTAAAACCTCTTATGCTATCATGCAATATTGATAATGTTTTATTATATAATTGAGCTTCTTCTAGATCTCTAGTTGTAGTATCTAATTTATTAGTACTTAATAAACTATAAATACTTATTGCAAAATATGTACAAATACTTAAAATACTTACTACAGTTATGGCTACAGGCATTTTATCACTATAAAATACAATTAAGCAAAATTGAGTTCCAATAGCTAAAATACCGAGTAAAGTATTTATAATAAATAACACTTTATTTCTTTGAGTCATATTTTCTAAAGTGATATGAAATTTTAGATACTTGATTAATCTGTAAATTAAATAAACACATAGATAAATACTGAAAGCACAAATAGTTCTATATAAAGCAACTGTTAATATTTGATCTTGAGAAATATTAAAAAGTTTTTGATAAAACTTAAAAATGAATAATTCAAGAACACTACTTAATGCAATTACAATAAATTCAGATAATAATGATTTTAACCATGTTGTCTTGAACATAAATTTGATAATGAAAATTATAAATATCATATTGAAAAATATTCCGTAAGGGTCAGGAATAAATGTCCTTGAAAGAAATGCAATCAGTCCCATGAAAATAACATAAATTAATTTAGAGGACTTTGTGGTTTTAATATTTAAAATTGTGGTAAATAACAACATATTTACAAAAGTATCAATAAAGCAGGAAAAGAAACCTACAATATTTAAAGCTATTTCATTTTGAGTAGTTATTGCATTCCACATTGTTTGAATAATTTTCATAATTAAAAACCTCCATAAGTTTACTCTTATATTTTGGTCCAATAAAACATTTATTATCTGGACCACAGTTGTTTAATAAAATAATATTATTAGAAGTATCAATACTAACGATTTTGTCTAAATTTACAATGTAAGATTTATGACATTGCATAAAATGACTTGAAAGTTGAAGTAAAATAGTTTTAAAAGAACTATATGTTTCATATTCTCTTGTATCTGTGTGAAAAACAGTTTTCATACCATATTTTTGAATGTATTGAATTGAATCTTGTTTTATAATTGTTCTGTTATTGTCTAATCTAACAAAACTTGTTTTTGAGCCTGAAACGTCCTCAAACAATCTGACAATAGTATCTTCTAATCTTTCTTTTGTAACAGGTTTAGCAAGGTAATCAAAAGTTTTATATTTATAAGCGATTAGTCCATATTCTAAATGTCCAGTAGTGAAAATAATATAAACATTTTTATCATTCTTACGAATTATATTAGCCAAATCTAAGCCAGAAACATTTGATTTTAAATCGATGTCTAAAATTATAACATTTACTTTGTTATTTCTTATATAATTAATTAGTTCTTCAGGTGCTGTTGTACTCAGCGCTATACGAGCGTCTAAATTTTTTTCAATAAAAATAGACTCTAACATCTTTTCTAGTTTGCTTAAAACATTAAAGTTGTCATCACATAGCACGAAATCTAACATATTCCTTTCCTCCGTATATTATAAATATAAATCAAAGTAAGCAAAACGTTAAATACTAATCGACAAAAAAGTACAACGTTACCTAAAAATTTCCAGTAACTTATATAACTATAATCCAAACAGATTATAATGTCAAGGAATTTTAAACAAAATTGTTTTTAGCATATATAAATAAAATATTGATGTAGGTAGGAGTGGAGCGACTTTGGCACAATTATGTGTAACCTTAAAATAAGTAAAAAACAAATAAATGTATACTAAAAAGTGTACTGATAGAATTAGACTGTTGATATATATTTTGAGTAACTAAAAAACACTACGGAAATACGAAAAATAAACAAAAAGGAGCGAAAGAAAAATGCTTAATATTAAATCAAAAAAACAAAAGGGTATAACTCTAATTGCGTTTGCTATTAGTACGAAATGTCTACAGCATTAAAACAGACCTCCGAAATGGCTTGGAAGTAAAGAAAGGCGAAAGATCAGTAATGCCGATTGAAGTAAGAATTTTTATGAATTTAGTTCAATAATACTTAAAAAATGAAAAAATAGCAATGATTTTGTGAAGAAATATTTATAAAATTTAATATAAATTAGTATATACAAAACGGATTAGAAATAAAATCTAATTCGTTTTTTTGCGTTCTAAAAAACGATACTTAGCTCATAATGAAAAACATTATGAGCAATTTTTGTAAAAATATTCATAATTTGAGTATTAGAAAAATACTTTATTAATAGCAAGAAATATTGTGTAAAGGAGAATAAATTATGAAAATAAAGCCGAAATTTATTGCAATTGTATCATCTATACTATTAATATTTGTTTTTTCATTTTCAATAATTAATTTTAATGCTAAAACAACTCAAACAAGTGCTACTACTTTGAGTAATAAAAAAATAGGATGGGGAATAAAAAGAAATAATAACCATGAGCAACCAGACTTGGGAAGCTATAATAAAAGAGTAATAGATAGTTATGAAGGAATTGCAATGGGAAGCAAAGACCAAAAATATGTATATTTGACTTTTGACAATGGATATGAAGCAGGATATATGCCAAAAATATTGGCAACTTTAAAAGAAAATAGTGTACCAGCAACCTTTTTTATAACAGCACATTACTTAAATACAGAACCAGACCTTGTAAAGCAAATGATAGAAGAAGGTCATACTGTAGGAAATCACACAGTAAATCATAAAAGTATGCCTGATTTGACAAATGAACAAATTCAAAAAGAAGTAATGAATTTACATACAGCGATATATCAAAAGTTTAATTATGAAATGAAATATATTAGACCACCAAAAGGAGAATATAGTGAAAGAACTGTAGCATATACAAACACATTAGGTTATAAAACAGTTATGTGGAGCTTTGCTTATGATGATTGGGACAAAAATAAACAAGGTAGAGAAGAATATGGTAAAAAAATGGTTTTAAGTAACATACATCCAGGAGCAGTTATTTTACTACATGCAACATCAAAAGATAATAGTAATATTTTAGATGATTGCATAAAAGAAATAAAACAAATGGGATATGAGTTTAGAAGTTTAGATCAATTTCAGAGATAGAAAGGAATGAAAAATGTGAAAAGAAAAGGCAAAAAAACATTTGATAGATTAAATCATTTATTAGAAATTCCAAAAGAAATATCTACTGATTTACCTAAAATAACAATATTAGGATTTAAACAAATGTTGATTGAAAACTACAAAGGTGTGTTAGAATACCAAGATTTTTATATTAGAATTAGTACATATATTGGAATTTTGAACATAAATGGATATGAGTTGTACTTAGAAGAAATGACATCAGATGATTTAATGGTAACAGGAAAAATTGAAAGTTTTGATTTTGAACCAACAATAGACGAATAATAAGGAGGTAAAAATGTATTTTAAAGTTTTGTTAAATTACATTTTAGGATATGTTACTATTGAAATAGAAGGCTACTTTACAGAACGTTTTATAAATATATGCAATAATCAAAAAATTTTTCTATGGAATATGAAAAGAAAATGTTCCACAATTGTGCAAATTAATATTGGAATAAGTGACTTTAAGAAGATAAAAAGAATTGCTAAAAAAACCAAATGTAGAGTAAAAATTCAAGGAAAAAAAGGAATACCATTTATATTATATAAATACAAAAAAAGAAAAATATTTGCATTGCTTTTTCTATTAGTTATAATTGCAATGTTTACATTATCTAATTTTATATGGAATATAGAGGTCGTTGGAAATAACAAGATTTCTAAAGATGAAATTATAAAAAGTTTATCAGATAACAAGTTTAAAATTGGAATGTCAAAGTTTGACCTAAACACAAAAGAAACAATAAATAAAATTCGACTTGAAAGAAATGATTTAGCATGGATTGGAATAGAAATACAAGGAACAAATGCAATTGTTAAGATAGTAGAAGCAGATATGAAACCTGAAATAATACAAGAAGATGAGTACTGTAATATTGTTGCAACAAAAGATGCAATGATAGTAAAAGTAAATGCACAAAACGGCGTGCCCGTAGTAAAAGAGGGCGATGTTGTTACAAAAGGAACTGTATTAATAGAAGGGTGGCTGGAAGGACAATATACAGGAATTAGATATGTGCATGCAAATGGCGAGGTTCAGGCAAAAGTATGGTATTCTGAAAAAGTTAAAGAACCATTAAAACAGACAAAAGAAATTCAAACAGGAATGGAGGAAAGCAAATATTCCGTAAAGATAAATAATTTTGAAATAAATTTGTCAAAAGGGGTTCCAAAATTTCAAAATTATGATACAATAGAGACGAGTAAAAAACTAAAACTATTTTCAGATTTTTATTTGCCAATAGAAATAAATACAAAAACTTACCAAGAGTATGAAAACAAAGAGTTTGAATATACTCTAGAGGAGGCAAAAGAGGTAGCAATACAAAAGGCTAAGCAAAGCTTAGAAAACCAAATAAAAGAAAAAAAGTTAATAAATCAAAAAGTTAATGTGGAGCAGACGGAAACTGATGTTGAAGTTGAAGTTATTTACGAAGTACTTGAAAGTATTGGGACAAAAGAAAAAATAGTATTTTGAAAGGAACAGATGCCATGGAAGAAAGAAGTTTGAGAATTTACCAAGAGAAAACATTTTTTTCAAAGATTAGTAACACAATTACTAAAATACTAACTCCAACTAAAATTGGAATTAACGGAATGTTAATCTCAATAAAAAGAAATAATGCTCTAAAGGCTTATGAAACATATAAAGCTAACGAAAATATAGAAAACCAAGAAAAACAAGAAGCAACTGAAAAGAAATTTGAAGATGTATATGCTTTATATTTAGAGTCAATAGACAAATATATAATGGACTCTATTTACAAAAAAGTAAAAAGTGACGCAGCAACAGATTTTGAAAAAAATGCCTTGTCTGAATATTATTCAGTTGTGCATTTAAAAGAAACTGAATACTTAGAATATAAATATAAAAAACAAATGTATTTGTTGAATTTGGACTATGAAAATGTTCAAAATTCAAATAAAGAGCAAGCAATTCGTAGATATCAAACTTTATATGTTTTCCAAATGGAATCTTTATACAAAGGATTATTAAAACATTATTCAATTAAGTTAGCAGATAATTTGACTCCAGGAGCTAAAGATGAAATATATAATAAAATATTTGAAGTATTAGAACAATATATTGAAAACATTTTACCATTAAAAATGCAACAAGACCCTGAAAACAAAATATATAAAGAAATTGTTGAAGACTATCAAAATTTCGAAAAGTTTACAGTTGGTAAATTAGACCAAAATGATAGTATAGAAAAGAACATGATATTATTAAATTTAAGTAGAAAATTATTTACACATAGTTTACCACTTATTGTAGCTGAGCAATGTTATCAAAAATTGTTAAATGATACTAGAAGACTTATAGTAGATACTCGTGTAGCACGTAAACAAGAAAAAGCATATTCATTATTAATTATGCTAATTGAAGAATATAATGTGAAATTATTATCTACAAAAATTTATTGGGATAAACCAACTGCTAGAGAAGAATATAAAGACTTTTATAAACAATATCAAACAATTCAAAAAAATAAAGATAAAAATTATATTGATTATACAAGAGACAAACAAGTTTTGTTCTTAAGAAGTGATTTAAAGAACTTAAGAAAAGATGTTAATAAATATTATAAAGTAATTCAATTTTATTGTACTAAATTAGTTGAATTAGATGCAATGAAAAACTTAAAAAATTCATTTATATCAGAAGGAAACTACACAAAAGGAGCAAAGATTGAAAAGAAAAAAAAAGGAAGAAGAAAAAAAGTAGTTAATGAATAAGGAAGAATGAATATGAAACCAGTAACAGAAATTGTTTGGAAAGATATTAAACAAAATGATGAATTAGAAAGTATAGTTGAAAAAGTAATACAAAAATGCTTTGAGGTAGAAAACATAAATCCTACCTCTTTATATATTTGCGTTACTTTGACAAATCCTAAAAATATAAGAGAATTAAATAAAGAATATAGAAATATAGATAAAGAAACTGATGTGCTTTCTTTTCCAATGTTTGAAAGAGAAGAATTAGACAAGCTTGTTAGAGAAAATGAAACTCAGCTTTTACAAGATGTAATGGGAGACATTATAATTTCAATAGAAAGAGTTGAAGAACAAGCAAAAGAATATGGACATGGATTTGAAAGAGAATTTGCTTACATGCTTGTACATGGTTTTTATCATTTAAGAGGATATGATCATATAACAGATGAGCAAAGAAAAGAAATGAGAGAAAGAGAAGAAAATGTTCTTTCTCAATTAAATATAACTAGATAACTTTGAGTATGATACGAAATAAAAGAGAGGATAAAATGAAAGAAAAAAAGAAGGAAAGCAAAGAAATAACAAACCACAATTTTATAGATGCGTGGAAAAATGCATTTAATGGAATAATATATGCAACAACAACTCAAAAAAACATACAAAAACAATTAATTATTGCAGTAATTGTTGTTATTGTTAGCTTGTTTTTTAATTTGAATCGTGCTGAATTTCTATGCTTTCTATTCACAATTGTTCTAATAATATTTGCTGAAATGGTTAATACAGCAATAGAAACAGTTGTTGATTTATATGTTGATGTATATCATCCAAAAGCTAAAATAGCAAAAGATGTTGCAGCAGGAGGAGTAGTAATTACAACAATAAATGCAATAATTGTGGCATATTTCTTATTTTTTGATAAAATTGCGGATATAGGACTAACATTTTTGAAAAATGTAACAACAAATCCTATGCATTTAGCTTTTTCTATTATGATTATTGCTATAATTGCAGTTTTAGCATTAATTGCTTATGCAAAAACAAACAAACATAAAGGATTAAACAAAAAAATGGTTCCAAGTGGTCATGCAACTATTGGCTTTGCAGCTAATACTCTTATATGGCTTTTAACTGATAATATAGTTATTTTAATGTTGTCATTATTAACTGCAATTTTATTAGCAGAAAGTAGAATAGCAGCAAAAGAACATACATTGTCAGAAATAATATTTAGTGGTTGTTTTGCAACAATATTAGTATTAATATTATATGGAATTGCAATGGCAATAGTTTAATAAAAATGTAGCAAAGGAGAAAATATATAAAAACAAAGGAAAACAAAAACAACAAACTAAAATACTAGTTTGTTGTTTTTTTCTATACAACAAGGTAAAATATAGGTTGTATAAAAACAAGGTGTTTGATATAATAATTTTGAAAAAGTAAAATACAAATATACTAGGAGGAATTGAAAAGTATGAATTGTATGGAACAAAAATTGAGACAAGAACTAAAAGAAATATTAGAAAAATATACTAAAGAAAAGGATAATTTAATACCTATATTAAATGATGTGCAAGTAAAATATGGGTATATTCCTCAAATTGCACAAAGTGAAATATCAGAATATTTAAGTATTCCAATGGCAGAGATTTATGGAGTAATTACATTTTATTCTAGGTTTACATTAAAACCAAAGGGAAAATATGCAATTTCAGTATGTTTAGGAACTGCATGTTTTGTAAAAGGTTCTGAAAAACTAATGAATAGATTAAAAGAAAGATTGGGAATTAAAGAAGGAGAAACCACAGAAGACGGAAAATTTTCAATAGATAGTACTCGTTGTTTGGGTGCATGCGGAATAGCACCAGTATTTACTGTGAATGGAGAGGTATATGGTAAAGCTACAGTGAAAAAACTTGATGAGGTTTTAGATGAATTGATTACAAAATAAGAAGGGAGTAATGATTTGAAAACTTTAGAGGAAATAAGAAAAATAAGAGAAGAAAAAAGAAGAGAGCTAAACATTAGAGTAGATACAACGGTTGGAGAAAAGGAAAAACATATTTTAGTGTGTCATGGAACAGGATGTACATCTTCAAAATCTACACAGGTTATAGAAAATTTTAGAAGACTAGTAAAAGAGAAAAAACTAGAAAATGTGCGTGTAATTCAAACTGGTTGTTTTGGGTTATGTGCAAAAGGACCAATAGTAATTATTAGACCAGAAGATACATTTTATGCAATGGTAAAGCCGGAAGACTGCGAAGAAATTATACAAAAGCACATAATAGATGGAGAAATTGTTGAGAGACTATTATGTAAAGATATAGATGGAACTAAAGTAAATAAATTAGATGATTTAACTTTTTATAAAAAACAAAAAAGAATTGCCCTTCAAAATAGTGGAAAAATCGACCCTGAAAATATTGATGAATACATAGCTTTTGATGGATATAAAGCACTAGAAAAGGTACTTTTGAAAATGACGCCAGATGAAGTAATTAAAACAATTGAAGATTCAGGACTAAGAGGCAGAGGTGGAGCAGGATTCCCAACGGGAAGAAAATGGGCATTAACTAAAGCAGTAGAATCAGAACAAAAATATGTAGTATGTAACGCAGATGAAGGTGATCCTGGAGCTTTTATGGACAGAAGCATTTTAGAAGGAGATCCACACTCTGTATTAGAAGCAATGATGGTTGCAGGTTATGCGATTGGAGCAAATCAAGGCTATATTTATGTAAGAGCCGAATATCCAATTGCGGTAGATAGATTAAAAGTAGCAATAATGCAAGCAAAGGAATATGGTATACTTGGTAAAAATATATTTGGAACTAACTTCAATTTTGATATAGATGTTAGATTAGGTGCAGGAGCTTTTGTATGTGGAGAAGAAACAGCACTTTTGGAATCTATTGAAGGAAAACGTGGGCATCCAAGGTTAAAACCACCATATCCAGCAAATTCGGGCTTATGGGGTAAGCCAACACTAATAAATAATGTTGAAACTTATGCAAATGTAACAAGAATAATATTAAATGGAGCAAAATGGTATTCAAGCATTGGAACAGAAACTTCAAAAGGAACGAAAGTATTTGCATTAGGTGGCAATGTTGAGAATATTGGACTAGTTGAGGTGCCAATGGGAACAACATTAAGAGAAATTGTTTATGATATTGGAGGAGGAATACCAAATAATAGAGAATTTAAAGCAGCACAAACAGGAGGACCTTCTGGAGGATGTATTCCAAAAGAACATTTAGATACACCAATTGACTATGAATCATTAAAACAAATAGGGTCAATGATGGGGTCAGGTGGACTTATAGTAATGGATGACACAAAATGTATGGTAAATATTGCAAAATTCTATTTAGAATTTACTGTAGATGAATCTTGCGGAAAGTGCACACCATGTAGAATTGGAACTAAAAGAATGCTTGAAATACTAGAAAAAATAACTAATGGAGAAGCAACAAAACAAGATTTAGAAAAACTGGAAGAATTGGCAAATATTATACCAAAAACTTCAGTATGTGGGTTAGGTCAATCAGCACCAAATCCTGTACTTTCAACTTTGAAATATTTTAGAGAAGAATATGTTGAACATATAGAAGAGAAAAAATGTAGAACAGGAGAATGTAAGGCATTAGCTAAAATACAAATTAACCCAGATAAATGTAGAGGTTGTACGAAGTGTAGTCGCAATTGTCCAGTACAGGCAATTACTGGAGAGCCAGGTAAAACACATCATATTGATGAAGAAAAGTGTATTAAGTGTGGAACTTGTTTGAATATTTGCCCATTTCACGCTATCGGTTAAAATTTCCAAAATAATAGTCATCTTGCGTTGTCACTGCGAATTAAAAATGAAATCAACGTACAAAAAGTACGTCTCATTCATTTTTAATTCTTGTTCCTAGCAATATAACTATTCTTTTGAAAATTTAAAGATACACAAAGAATTTTTTGAAAATTTGTGATGAATAATAAGAGAAAAGGAGAAATGATTATGAAATATTTTAAGAAATTAGTTGGAGAGAGAATATATTTATCACCAAGAAATGCAGAAGATGTGGAACAATTTACAGAATGGATGAATGACTTTGAAGTAACTGATTATATTGGAAGAACAGCTCAGATGATAAGTTTGAGTGGAGAAAAAGAGTATTTAGAAAAAAATGCAAATCCAGAATCAACATTTGTAATTGTTGACTTAAAAGATGATGTTATGATAGGAACAGTATCTCTAGAGAAAATTAATAGAGTTGATAGTAAAGCAACACTTGGAATTTTTATAGGTAGAAGTGAGTATAGAAGCAAAGGATATGGTGCAGAAGCTATTAATTTAATTCTGGATTTTGGGTTCAATTATATGAATCTAAACAGTATCAACCTTACAGTTTTAGACTGTAATGAAAGAGCAAAAGCATGTTATAAAAAATGTGGATTTAAAGAAACAGGAAGAGAAAGACAAGGCAAATTTGTAAATGGAAAATATTATGATGCAATAATGATGGATATTTTGAGAGAAGAGTTTAAAGGAAGAGAATATATTAAAAATAAAAACGTGAGATAGGAGATAAAAATATGGTAAATCTAACAATAGATGGTAAAAAAGTAGAAGTACCAGAAGGCACAACAATTTTACAAGCTGCTGCAAAATTAGGTATAGATATTCCAACACTATGTTATTTAAAAGAAATAAATGAAATTGGCGATTGTAGAATGTGCCTTGTAGAGGTAGAAGGAAAAAGAGGATTTGCTACTTCATGTATTCAAAAAGTAGAAGAAGGAATGGTTGTACATACTAAAACACCGGAAGTTCTGGAAGCTAGAAAAACTATGTTAGACTTAATATTATCTAATCATCATCAGGATTGTGAAAATTGTGTAAGAAATGAAAATTGTGAATTACAAGACCTTATAAATAAATTTGATAAAGAAAAAACTGTATATGAAGGAACAAAAAACATATATGAAATAGATGATAAATCTCCATCTATAGTACGTGATCCTAATAAATGTATATTATGCAGAAGATGTGTTTCAATGTGCAATAAAGTACAAAAAATAGGAGCTATAGGAGTAACTGAAAGAGGTTTTAAATCATGTGTATCAACAGTTGGACATAATAGCTTAAATGATGTAAATTGTACATTTTGTGGTCAATGTATAGAAGTATGCCCAACAGGAGCTTTAACAGAAAAAGACTCTACACAAATTGTATGGGATAAAATAAATGATAAAGATACTTATGTAATAGTGCAAACAGCTCCATCTATAAGAGTAGCACTTGGAGAAGAATTTGGAATGCCAATAGGTACAAATGTAGAAGGAAAAATGATAAATGCATTAAAACAAATGGGTTTTGATAAAGTATTTGATACAAATACTGGAGCAGATTTCACAATTGTTGAAGAAGGAACAGAATTTATAAAAAGATTAAATAGTAATGAGAATTTACCAATGATAACTTCATGTTGCCCTGGTTGGGTAAAATATATTGAAATGAATTATCCAGAAAATATAAATCACTTATCTAGTTGCAAGTCACCACATGAAATGTTTGGAGCATTATTAAAAACATATTATGCTAAAAAAGAAGGATTAGATCCAAGTAAAATATTTGTAGTATCTGTAATGCCATGTATTGCTAAAAAATATGAAAGACAAAGAGAAGAAATGAAGCAAGATGTTGATGCGGTTATTACTACAAGAGAACTTGCTAGAATGATTAAGCAAGCTAAAATAGACTTTGTAAATTTAGAGGATGCTAAATTTGATGATCCAATGGGAGAAGCAACAGGTGCAGCTGCAATTTTTGGCGTAACTGGAGGAGTTATGGAAGCAGCTCTTAGAAGTGTTTCTGAAATTGTATCAGGCAAACCTTTAGATAAGATTACATTTGAACAAGTTAGAGGAGAAAATGGAATAAAAAGAGCTGAAATAGAAATTGCGGATAAAAAGGTAAAAGTTGTAGTAGCACATGGATTGGCAAATGCACAAATTATTATGGAAGAAATAAAATCTGGTAAATCAGATTATCAATTTGTTGAAATTATGGCTTGCCCAGGTGGATGTATTACAGGTGGAGGCCAACCTATAAAAAGTGCTAAAATTCAAGAAGAGGTTGATGTACATAAAAAACGTGCTGAGGCAATGTATTCAATTGATGAAAAAAGTGTGATTAGAAAATCACATAGAAATCCTGTATTAAAGCAAATTTACAAAGATTTTTTAGGAGAGCCAAATGGAGAACTAGCTCATAAATTATTACATACTCATTATTCTAAAAAAGATAAATATAGATTTGTCAAGTAAAAATAGTAGAAAAAAAGTGTAAACTTCTTTACACTTTTCTACAAAATTTGTATTATAATAGTAATATAATTTTAATACAATAAATATTTAGATTATATATTATCTTATAAATTATATGTGCCACTTGCAACTGTCAGACTGCACTACGAAAGAAATTGTAGCATTCGGCTCGTAGCGCCCTCAGTAAAACCGAGATTTCCTACTCGCCTCAAAACAATTTCTAGTACTCCGTTCCGCATAGACAAAGTTGCCTGCGTTCTACATATAATTTATAAGCTAAAAGATAACAAAAAATATAATTAGGAGAGAATATGGAAAAATTTAAATCAGGATTTGTAGCAATCGTTGGAAGAACAAATGTAGGAAAATCCAGTATATTAAATGATATGGTTGGACAAAAGGTAGCAGTGGTTGTTAATAAACCACAAACCACAAGAACAGCTATTAAAGCAATAGTAAGTAGAGAAAATTCACAAATAATATTTACAGATACACCTGGAATTCATAAACCAAAGTCAAAATTAGGTAACACAATGAATGAAACAGCATGGGACAGTATTCCAGATGCAGATGTACTTTTATTTGTTGTGGAAGCAACTTCAGATGGAATTGGCAAAGGTGACCAAATGATTTTAGACAAAATTAAAGAAGCAAAAGCTAATACCATTTTAATAATTAATAAAATTGACTTAGTTAAAAAAGAGCAAGTTTTTAAATTAATAGAAGCATTTAAAGATGAATATAAATTCAAAGCAATTATTCCAATTTCTGCTTTAAAAGCAAAGGACACAGAAGTTATATTAGAAGAAATTGAGAAGAACCTTAAAGAAGGACCAGCATATTATGATGTTGATGAATATACAGACCAAACTTTAAGAGATATTGCTTCTGAAACAATTCGTGAAAAAGCATTAAAACTTCTACAAGATGAAGTTCCACACGGAATATTTGTAGAAATAGAAAAAATGAAAAGAGGTAAAACAAGAGATAATGAGCCAATTTTTAATATAGAAGCTACAATTTACTGCTTAAGAGATTCACATAAAGGTATAATTATTGGAAAAAATGGTGCTATGCTTAAAAAAATTGGTACTTATGCTAGAGAAGATTTAGAAAAAGAATTACAAGATAAAGTTAATCTACAATTGTGGGTAAAAGTGCGTGAAGATTGGATAAACAATGATAAATTTGTAAAGTTATTTAAAAATACTGATTAATTTTGTAAGAAAATCAAATGTTTTACAAATTATACCAGCATAAAAATTTAGAAAGAAGCGAATGATAAGAGTAGAAGTAAAACTTCTAGAACAGGAGATGATGTTATACATTATGGATAAAACTACTAAAAACTTAGCATGGAATACCTTTAAACAGACAGGAAACATTGACACATTTATGGAACTAATTCAAGTAGAAAACATTGAAAAAAATATGGCAAAAAATATAGAGGAAATGCAATATGGGAATAATAAAAACGAAGGGGATAATCCTTTCGGAAAGTAATATGAATGATTTTGATAAAATGGTAACAATACTTACTCCAAATGGAAAAATTGGGTGTGCTGCAAAAGGGGCTAGAAGACCAAAGAGCCTTTTAATGTCAGGTACTCAATTTTTATGCTTTGGAGAGTATTTGTTATATCAAAGTAGTAGTAGTTATCATATAAATTCATGTGATACAATAGAGGTTTTTTATAATATTCGTACGGATTTAGATAAGCTAAAATATGCATCATACATAACTAAAATTATAAATGATGTAACAGATGAAAATCAAAATACATATAAGATTTTACAATTGTACTTAAATACTTTGTATATGATTTCAGAAGAAGAAAAAAATTTAGATTTTGTGATTTCAGTTTTTAAAATAAGACTTTGTTGTTTATTGGGGTTTATGCCTGAAATAAGAAAGTGTGGAAATTGCAAAGAGCAAGAAAACTTAAGGTATTTTAGTTTAAGAGACAATTGCTTAAAATGTGAAAGTTGTGCTAGAGCAGATAAGAGTGCAATTCAAATATCAGATTCAACTAGAACAGCTATTCAATATATAGTGTTAGCAGATGCTAAAAAAATTTTTTCATTTAATATTACAGAAGAAAGTTTAAGGGAATTGGAATTAGTAAGTAAGCTATATTTAAATGATAAATTAGAAAAAGAATATAAATTAGAGGAACTATTTTAATATAGTTCTTTTTTTAAGAAAAAATTTAGAAATTATTATAATTTATGTAAAGGCTTATATTACATATAAAAATTTGAAATTATTAAAAAAAGAAACGCGTAACCCTAGAGCTGTAAGCAATCTAAAAAATTGACACAATTTTAAAAATATGGTATAATCATAAAGCTAAATGTTATAATTTGATATATAAAAGGAGAAGCAAATGGGTAAGACAATTCAATTTGGATTAGGCTTTGTTACAGGAAGACCTAATGTGTGTAAAGTAATAAATAATACTTATGAACAATTAGTAAACCAATTTAAAGATATGGAAGACAAAGTTGAATTAACAGCATTTATTTTATTTGACTTAGGTTATCAGTACACAACTAGAGTTGATTTTTACGGACTAATGCCAAATGTCTATAAGGATATAAAAATTAAATACATTACTCCAGAAGATATCGAAGAGATGAAAAAAAGACTAATAGGAAGAGAAAAATTAACAAAGGAAGAGGCAGAATTGTTTTTCGGTCATGGACATGCTAAAGGTAGAAATACATTAATGTATTATGCTTTGTTAAGGGGTATGAATTATTTGCTATTCTGGGATGATGACGAATATCCTGTAGCTTGTATAAAAGATGAAGGCGCAAAAGAAATTACATGGAAACAACAAGACAATGTGCGTATGCATTATAACTATATACAAGATGCAGATGTAACAATAGGGTATCATTGTGGATATATATCACCAATTCCTTATGTGGAATTAAATGAAGATGTTGATGAAGGTTTATTTAAACAATATATAGAAGCTATTAGCAATGATATTATTTCATGGGAGTCTATAAAAGAAAAATTTACTAAGTATAATGGAGTGACTTATGCAGATCCTAAAATCAGTAATGGAGAAGGAGCTTATGAACTTCAAAGTGATGGAGTAGGAAAATGGGTAGCAGGTTCTACATTATGTTTAAATTTAAATCATATTGATAAAATTCCTGCGTTTTATAATCCAGAGGGTGCAAGAGGAGAAGATACATTTTTCTCAACTAAATTAAATGACTCAAAGGTTATAAAAGTGCCAGTTTATCATTTTCATGATGGATTCTTAAAATATACTAGTATTTTAAGAAAAAAATATCCTAAAACACTTAGAAAAATTAAAGTAGAAGATGAACAAATAACTAAGAGATTTATTCAAGCTTCAAAAGGCTGGATAAAATATAAACCGTTATTTCAATATATAACTCATAAAGAGTCATATCAAGAACAAATGAAATCTACGTATGCAAAGCTAGAAGTTAGTATTCCTGAAATAAACAAATTATTTAAAGATGAAGACTTTAGCTTTTTACTACAAGACTTAACTAAATATGATAAAAATGTAAAAAAACATTATAATGAATACTTAAAAACAAATGAAATTTGGAATAAATTAAAATCAGAAATATAAAGGAAAAACGTAATTATGAAAATAGGTGTTAATTTAGTTAATGTTAAAGTCATAAATAATGCTATGATAAATATAGAACTTTTATACAAAACTGATAAAAAAACGAATAACGTAAAAGCATATTTGGAAGATAAATCAGAAAAATATTATTTTAATATAGAGCAATATTCTTTTTCGAAAGAAATAAATTATAACAAACTTATATTAACATTAAAAATTAATACCGAAAATAATTATAAATTTGTTTTAGAACAAGATAGTGAAGCATTTACAAATATACAATTTTTAGATAATAAAGACGAAAAAATAAATTTATTAAATATTCCATATAAAATTTTTACAAAAAGACTTGTAATTACTATAAATGATGAAAATGGTACAATTAATGTAAGCAAAAGAAAAAATTTTGAAAAATTTAAACATGAAGTATCAAAAACTGTTAAAGCTAAAAAACAATATCATAAATGGTATATTTTAAATTTCTTTAAGACAAGAGAAAAATACTATTTATTAAATGACAGAATATTGTATGGAGATGATAATGCAGAGCAATTATTTAGATATATAAATTTAAATGATAAAAAAATGAGCAAATATACATATTTTGTGTTAGATAAAAACTCACCAAATTATAAAGAGATAAGCAAAGCTGGAAAAGTAGTAAAATACGGCTCTTTAAAGCATAAACTAAAATATTTAAACTGTAAAATGGTAATTTCATCACATGCAAGTTACTATGATAGAGTGTACAATCCATTTGATAAACAAGAAATGGCAGTATGTAAAGAAAATATTAATAAGCAATTTATATTTTTGCAACATGGGGTTATTATGAATGATGTTCACAATTTTTTAAATAGAGAGCATATTATAGCCGACTTATTTATTACAACTACAAAACCAGAGTATGATGAAGTGGTTAAAAATTATATGTATGATAAAGAGAAAATTGTGTGTACAGGACTTGCAAGATTTGATAGATTAAAAAATGAAAGAAAGAAAATAATTTTAATTGCACCTACATGGAGAGCGTTTTTAGAAGATGTTGAATATGCAAAAGATAGGGTAAAATCACTTGAGAAGTCTGAATTTTATCAAAAATATCAAAGACTATTAAACAATGAAAAGTTAATAAATATTGTAAAAGAATATGGATATAAAATTCAATTTTTATTACATCCAGCATCAGAAAAGTACAAAGATAGTTTTATGAATTTAAAAAATAAATATGTTGATATTTTATCAACAAAAGATATAAAGTATTCTACACTATTCAAAGAATGTTCTTTGTTTATTACAGATTATTCAAGCACACATTTTGATGTAGCCTTTTTACAAAAACCAATTATTTATTATCAGTTTGACCAAAAAAAGTTTTTCTCATCACATTATAACAAAGGGTACTATGATTATGGAAAAGATGGATTTGGAGAACTTATAGAGGATGAAGACAAAATAATAAATAAAATTATTTTTTACATAAAAAATAACTGTGAAATAGAAGAAAAATTCAAAAATATTATAGTACACACATTTCACTATTTAGATTATAATAATTCAAAAAGAACATTAGATGAAATAAAAAAAGTTGAAAGAAAAGAGGAAAAGAATTATAGGTTTAATTCTGTACACTGAAGTTATGTGAAAAGGGATGATATAACAATTGGAAAAATATATTGTAAAAAAATATGAAGAGAATATTAAAATCCAAAATGCCATAAAAACATTAACTATAGACGTTATGGTTAAAGAAAATCAGATTTGAAAATTTTAAAGATCATTATTTGGAAAAAGATTATAATGATGAAAATTTATATATATGGTATATAGAAGAAAACTGAAAAATACTAGCAACAATGATGCTTAAAATATTAGAAGATAGTGTTGGAAGAATAGAATAAGAAATTCTAGAACACATGCTAGATATTATGAAATGATATTAAATTAAAAGAGGAAAATTAAATGTTTTTAATTGTAGGACTAGGAAATCCAGAACCAGAATATAGTATGACAAGACATAATATGGGTTTTGATGTAATTAATAAAATAGCTAAGAAATATGAAATTGATATTTCAAGGTCAAAGTTCAATGGATTATATGGAAGCGGAATAATAAATAATGAAAAAATAATTTTATTAAAACCTCAAACATATATGAACTTGAGCGGACAATGTATAAAGCCTTTTATAGATTTCTATAAAATACCATTAGAGAATGTACTAGTTATATATGATGATATGGATGTTGAAATAGAAAATATAAAAATACGTAAAAAAGGTGGACCAGGAACACATAATGGTGCAAAGTCAGTAGTCCATGAACTTGTTTCTGAAGATTTTCCAAGAATTAGAGTTGGAGTTGGAAAGCCGATAGACGAATATGACGCAATTGATTATGTTATAGGAAAATTAGATGAAGAACAATACAAAAAATTAGAAGTTGGAATAAATAGAGCATCTGAGGCAGCTATTTATTATATTGAACATGGAATTGACAATACAATGAACAAATTTAATTAAAATTAGTAACAATAGAAAGGTTTAAAAATGCAGGAAGTAATAATTAGCCAAGACAAACAAAATAATAAAATAGTTGCATTGGTTGAAAATGGAAAATTAGTTGAAAAATATGAAGAAAAAGCGGATCAAAAAAGACTAGAAGGAAATATATATATTGGAAAAGTTGAAAATGTTTTAATTGGAATGCAAGCAGCTTTTATAAACATTGGGGCAGAGAAAAATACATTTATTCATATAAAAGATATAATTCCAAAAGTAAGCAATGAAACAGGTAATAAAAATGAAAAACTAGGCAACTATGATATAAAAAATTATATAAAACAAGGAGCTCCTATACTAGTGCAAGTAAAAAGAGATTGCACAAATAAAAAAGGAGCAAGAGTTTCTACACATATTAGTATTCCAGGTAGATTTGCAGTATTAATGCCAAACTCTGAATTTATTACTATTTCAAAGAAAATTGAAAAGGAACAAGAAAGAGAAAGACTTACTAATATAGTAAAATGTAGTTTACCAAAAGGATATGGAATAATAATAAGAACTGCAGCAAATGGAAAAAAACAAGAACTTATACAAAAAGATATTGAAGGGTTAGTGAAACAATATAATGAAATACTAGAACAAGCTAAGAAATATGATAAAGTTCAAAGTTTTACACCTGCTTTATTATACAAAAATGATGGAATTGTAGAAAAAACTTTAATTGATACAATTGATCAAGATGTAGAAAAAATTATAACAGACAATAAAGAAGTAAGCAAATATGTAGAAAAATTCTTGAAAGATACAGGACTAGAAACAAAAGTTAAACTAGAAATTAAGCAAGATGTGTTAAACATATATAATATTAAAGAACAGATTGAAAAGGCAAATAATCGTAAAATTTGGCTTAAATGTGGTGGCTTTATTACAATAGATAAAACAGAAGCTTTAACAGCAATTGATGTAAACTCAGGAAAATATATTGGAAGTAAAGACTTAGATCAAACAATATATACTGTAAATAAAGAAGCTACAATTGAAATTGCAAAACAACTAAGACTAAGAGATATTGGTGGAATAATAATTATTGATTATATAGATATGGAAAATCAAGAAACAAAACAAAAAATATTAAAAGTATTAGAAGAAAGTGTAAAAAAAGATCGCTCAAAAATTCAAATTGTTGGATTTACGCCACTAGATTTACTTGAAATGACAAGAAAACATATATGCAGTAATGATTAGTGAAAGGAAGATATGAATGAAAAAAGTACCAACATGGAATTACAAATTTTTAAAACCACTAGCTGTTCTTTTACTAAAAATTATATATCAGCCTAAAGTAATAAATAAACAAGCTATACCAAAACAGGGGCCCATAATTATTGCTGGAAATCATAAGGCATATCCAGATCCGGTTTTGGTTGGAAGTTGTACTAAAAGAATTGTATATTTTTTTATAAAAGATGTATATACTAATAGTCCATTAGGTCCGTTTTTTAGGAGTTGTCGGAGTATTACCAGTACATGTTGGAAAACTACACAAAGAGTCATTTGAAACTGCAATAGAATTATTAAAAAACGAAAAATCAATAGGAATATTTCCTGAAGGAACAAGAAATAAGACAGATCAATTATTACTTCCACTACAAAAAGGAACTACACTATTAGCTAAAAAAACAAATGCAAAAATAATACCATTTGCGATTACAGGAAAGTATAAACCATTTGGAGGTCTAACAATAGAGTTTGGAGATCCAATAGATGTGACGAATATGGATACTACAGAGGCAAATGCAATACTAACACAGAAAATAACAGAATTATTGTTAAAAAGAACTAAAAAATAGGTGATAAGATGAAGTATATATTTATAGTTAATCCTGAGTCAGCAAAAGGTAATGCAATGAAAATAATAGGAAATATTGAAAAAGTATGTAAACAAGAACATATAGAATATGAAGTATGCTATACTTTGGCACAAGGAGATGCTACTAGATTAGCACAAAGCTATAAAGACGAAGAAAACATTATATATGCTGTGGGTGGAGATGGAACATTATCTGAGGTGCTAAATGGAGTAGTAGGAACAAAAAACAAAATTGGTATAATACCAGCAGGTTCAGGTAATGACTTTTATCGTACAGTAAAAGAGCTTGGCAAAACAGAAATAGAATCAGATGTTGGTGTGGTAAATGGCAAATACTTTTTAAATATTGCATGTGTTGGAATTGATGCAGAAGTTGCCAACAATGTACCGTTAATGAAAAAGAAGAATATTAAAGTAAAAAATCTATATACAGCAAGTATTTTATACACTTTTACACATTTTAAATTTAAACAAATACACTTCAAATCACAAGAAAAAGATGAAAAAGGAAACTTTACAATACTTAGTATTTGTAATGGTAGATATTATGGTGGAGGGTATAACATAGCACCAGGAGCAAGCTTAGAAGATGGCACTTTTGAAGTATATTATACCAATAAACAAAAAATGCTAACTATTATAAATCTACTTTTAAAATTAAAAAAAGGAAAACTTGAAGAAGATAAAAGAATAAAACATTTTAAAACAAATCATATAAAAGTAGAATCAAAAGAAACAATTAGATTTAATGTTGATGGAGAAAAAATTGAAGGTACACAATTTGAAATAAAAATTATTCCAAAAGCAGTAACAATATATCATAACGAAAAATTGGAAAAAAGTTTTTTGTCAGTTTAGAAGGCATTCTTTAACTGACATTTTTATAAAATAAGGAACAATAATTGATAAAGTAAAAAATTTGCATTAAATATTCAAAATAGAGAGGTCGAAACATTGAGAATTAGATATAAGCCATGGGCTAGAAAAGAATTAGAAGAAAGTAAATTTTATAGAGAACATCCTGAAGAGTTAATAGGAAAATGGAAAAATGAATATGCAAGACCAGAGCAACCTTTATTTGTTGAATTAGGATGCGGAAAGGGTGGATTTATTTCGGAAAAGGCTTCTTTACATCCTGAAAATAATTATTTAGCAATTGATTTAGTAGACCCGATGCTTGGACTAGCAAAAAGAAAAGTTGAAGAAGTATATAGTGAAGCAGATAGGGAAATAGACAACATTATACTTACTCGTTTTGATATTGAAAGAATACTTTTAATTTTAAATAAACAAGATTTAGTTGAAGGAATATATATTAACTTTTGTAATCCATGGCCAAGAGGAAAACACCATAAAAAAAGATTAACATATACAAGACAACTTGAGCATTATAAACAATTTTTAAAACCTGGTGGAAAAATCTATTTTAAAACTGATGATGATAATTTGTTTGAAGAAAGTATACATTATTTTGAAGATACTGAATTTAAAATAGAAAAAATAACAAGAGATTTACAAAATGAACCAGATTTTTGGGAGAATATAGAAACAGAACATGAAAAAATGTTTTCTGAACAGGGAATAAAAATAAAAGCACTTATTGCTAAAGCAAAATAAATATGCTAATTGGAGCGGAAAACGCTCCGATTAGCATATTTATTTTTCAACTACTGGTGGAATAAAATTTTCAATTGCATCTCTTAATTTAGGATGATGTATTACAAAATGTATAGATGGACTACTTATTTTTGAAATCATAACCCATTCTTTTCCACAAAATAGAATTTGTATATTTCTAAAGGTTTGATAATTATTAGTTGTTAATTTATAATTAGCAACTTTTTTTTCATATTTTTTTGTTAAATCTAAATGCTCTAAATATTCATTATAATCATAATAAATTTTACCTTCATAAAAACTGTCTGCAAGAGAAAGAAGAGGAGGGAATTTTTCAAAATCTTCCTTTGAAGAAATTGCAATCTCATCTTCTAAAATATTATGTTTTAAAATTTTTTTAGTTAATTGCTTTTGAGTATTAACAGCATCTAGTATATTTTTAGTATCATCTGCAGATATATTGTTTCTTTTCAAAATTTTTAAAAGTAAAGTTTCAGAAATAGTATGAATAGGAAGTGATGATACTATTCTTCTGCGAGGCATATTTATAGTTGCATTTAAAGATAAAAATACAGAAAAAGCATTTTTAGATTCTACTCTATAAATATCCATAAGTGATGTTGATTTAGTAAGTATATGTTTTGCTTTTTCTTTATAGTATGCAACTTCAGATTTTGAACTTGTTAAATAATATTTGCCTTTATTATGGTATCCATTTATACATTCACCAGTAAGTGCTACTGACCCAGATACATAATTAAGGTGACAATATATAGAATTTGAAGTTCCTTTTAGAAAATATGGTGAAACTTGTCCAGTCATATAAATTGGAACCCAACTTTCTAATCCTAACATCATTTCATTAAATGGTCTGTCTAAATTATGAATGATATTTAAATGTAAGCCCTTTTTTAAAGTCATTGCAATAGCAAACATCCACTTTTTTCCAAAGTCTACGTCTTTTGCCATATCTTCCATAGGCATATCACTACACATAAAAACAGGTTCTTCTGACTTTGAAAAGACTGTTGCTTTAAAAAAGTCTAATTCTCCTTTTTTCATTTCTTCTATGCCATAATAATTCTTTGAAGAAGATTTATAAAAAGGCACAAAAGGAACTTTTAATTCATCAAAATGAATGGCTTTTATATATTGCCCTAAATCAAATTCATCTAAATTTTTTAAGAAATTACTAATAGAGTTTTCCTCAATAGATGTATTGCTTGAGAACCAATTTACTAAATGAAAAAGATAGTCAGATTGGTTTTTCAAATCTTCAACATTACAATCAATAAGTAGTGATATAGTTTGTTTATTACTTTGAGAGCTGTATTTGGATACTACAAATGCACATACGGCTTCAACAAAATCTTTTGATTTTGAAGGTTTTCTATTTCCTGCACGAATTTTTGATAAGAATGATGCATCATAGCATATTGAACGTGCTAAATCTGCTACACTAATATTTAATGCTGAGATTATTTCATTAAAATTTTTGCTCAATTGTTCAGAACTAATTAATATATCATTTAAAGAATTGGCTAAAGTATTATAAATTTCACTTTGTTCTTTTTTTATATTTTTATCACAACATATTTTATATAGACCAACAGTTAATTGCTCTAGTTGATTACTTTTTACATTTGGAGTTCTATCACCATTGCGGTAACGACTGATAACAGAAGATGATAGCCCAGATGCAGTTACAAGGTCTTGTGAAGAACAATCAAATTGTTCCATATATTTATTTAATTGCTCGTTAAAAGTCATAACAAACCTCCAAAAAAATTTCTTGCTAAATATTAGCACAATTTTAGTAAAAAATCAACTTCCAAGAAGTCATGGAAAATTTGGCAAAATTAATAAATAATAAAAATAATTATGATACTATGTATGTATATTTAGACTAAAAAGACTAGATTTTTGCAAATACTATTTGTATAATAATTATTATAAGGAGGAAAACTATGGAAAATGATAAAAATAAAAGAAATTGGATAATAGCAATTATTGTAGTTTTTATAGTTGTATTTGGAGGAGGATATTTAATGACAAGAAATAATAATACAAATCAGAACAATAATAATGGCGGAACAGTTAAAAGTCAAGATAATGTTAAAATAGTAGCAAATACAGCAAGTCAATTAATTTTAGAGGATTATTCAACATCAGAATTTTCAATGAAAAAGCCACAAGGATGGAAAGTTGAAAATGGTGGAACAGGAATGTATTATGCAATTAAGGTATATGATCCAAACGAAACAAATAATCAAATATTTTTAATGTTAAAAATGCAACCGCTATTAAAAAGTACAGCAGGAAAAGCTTTTTGGCAAAATTACTATAAGCTAAGTGGAAACAATAGTCAATACAAAGTATTTGCAGATGCTGTGGTTTTAGAAAAACCAACAACAGAAGAATTTTACAAGAAATTTGATGAAATAGGTTCATACATGAATTCAATTGAATCAACATTGAGTACATTTAATTTTCCTAAATTTAGTAATTTTGCAAAATTAGAAGAATCCGATTCTAAAGCATCTATGAAAAGTGTTGCTTTAGACAGTAAAGTTTTAAGAGCCACATTCACAGGAGATAACGGCAAACAAGGTGAAGGTATGTTTATGGCATCTATAGTAAACTTTGGAAACCAATATCAAGGTGGAACAGATATGCTATACTATATGGCTTATGATATAATGTCAATAACTTCAGCCAAAGATGAGTTTATAGATTATAAAGATATTTTACTACAATCAGCTAATTCAATTGAATTTAGCGATGCTTATGTAAAAAAGACAATAGACGATGGAAATGCACAAACAAAACAGGCCTTAGCTTTAAGTGCTTCAATTCAAGCAGCTTTTGACTCATATATGCAAGCATGGGAAAATAGACAGACAACTTATGATATTATGAGCCAAAAACAAAGTGATGCAACTTTAGGTTATGAAAGAGTTTATAATACAGATACAGGAGAAATTTATAAAGCTTATAACGGATTCACAGATGATTATAAAGGTGAGACTTATAAATCTGTAACAGATGAGATGTATACTCAAAAAACAAGCGGATATATTGAAAAATAAAAAATGAATAATCATTAAATGTTGGGCAAGAATATATTTAGAGGTGATTTAAATATGTTCTTGCCTAAAGCAGTTTATTATGAAAAAGAAAGTGAAAATTATGAGCTGGGAAAAGAACTATTACAAAGGTATAAAGATAAAGGGATACAGTGTATTGAAATAGAAAATCATAATAATATAGAAGTAATGAGAAAAAAGCAAAATAGTGAGTTTCCACAAATGAAGCAAAATTTAATAATAGGAATTAGAAAAACACATAAATTTGTGCCAAATCATAAAACATCAGATTTTTTGGTTCCATATACATCATCTGGTTGTATAGCAATGTGTTTATATTGCTATTTGGTGTGTAATTATAACAAATGTGCATATTTAAGGTTGTTTGTTAATAGAGAACAAATGCTAAATAAAATAATAAAAGTTGCAAATGAATCAGATAAAAATTTAACATTTGAAATAGGGAGTAACAGTGACTTGATTCTAGAAAATACAATTACAAACAATTTAGTATGGACAATCGAAAATTTCAAAGCTAACCCAAAAGGTTTGCTGACATTTCCAACTAAATTTGATATGGTTGATCCAATTTTGCCGTTAGACCACAATGGAAAAGTAATAGTAAGAATGAGTGTAAATCCAAGAGAGATAATTAAAACAATTGAAATAGGAACATCACCATTAGAAAATAGAGTAAAAGCAATAAATAAATTAAAAGATGCAGAATATAAACTAGGAATTTTAATAGCGCCTGTAATTTTAGTAGAAGATTGGAAAAAACAATATACAGAACTAATTCAGTATTTAGCAGAAAACTTATCAGAACGAGTAAAAAAAGATGTGTTTTTTGAAATAATATTTATGACATACAGTTATGTGCATAGAATGATAAATCAAGAAGCGTTTCCAAAGCAAACTAATCTATATAATCAGGAAATAATGACAGTCAGAGGAAAAGGAAAATACACATATAATAAAGAGACAAGAGAAGAAGCGGAAATGTTTTTACGAGATTTAATGAGAAAATATTTTCCACATAATGAAATTAAATATATAGTTTAATTTGATTGCTGTTGAACTTCAACGGCAATTTTTTCTTTTTTTGTTCACAATATAGACATAAAACATTTGTATAATGTATAATAAACTTATGAGTTTTAGGAGGAAAATTAGATGAATAATATTACTATTTTAGTAGTAGATGACGAATCAAGAATGAGAAAATTAATTAAGGATTTCTTAGCTCAAAAAGGGTATAGTATATTAGAAGCAGGAGATGGAGAAGAAGCACTTCATGTATATGAAGAAAACAAAAACCATATTAATCTTATATTGTTAGATGTAATGATGCCAAAACTTGATGGTTGGTCAGTACTTAGACAAATAAGACAAACTTCAAGAATACCAATTATAATGTTAACAGCAAGAGGAGAAGAACAAGATGAACTATTTGGATTTGAACTTGGAGTAGATGAATATATATCAAAACCATTTAGTCCTAAAATATTAGTAGCAAGAGTTGAAGCTATACTAAAAAGAACTATGGGAGATAAAACTGAAGTAAAAGATTATGATGGTATTGTAATAGACCCAGAAGGCAGAACTGTAAAAGTTGATGGAAAACCAATAGAAATGAGTTTACGTGAATATGAACTATTAAAATATTTGGTAGACAATGAGGGAATAGCTCTATCAAGAGATAAAATATTAAATAATGTTTGGAACTATGACTATTATGGTGATTCGAGAACAATAGATAGCCACATAAAGAAAATAAGACACAAACTAGGAAAAAAAGGTAAATACATAGAAACAATGAGAGGCATTGGGTATAAATTTGAAATAAAATAAATGGAGCAAAATAATGATTAAGGAAAAATTAAAATCAGTAAGAGTCAAGTTATTTTTAGTGCTTTGTGTTGTTACTATACTTTTAGTAATATGCTTAATTGCTATAAATAGTTTGGTACTTGAAAATTTTTATATTTATAATAAAACAAATACCATAAGGGAAGTATATAACAAAATAAATAAATATTACAAAGATCCTGATTTGGCAATTAATTTGGAAACAGAATTAAAGAAAATTGCTTTTAGAAATAACTTTGATATTTTAATACAATCAGATACTGACTTGATACTATTTTCGACTAATAAAGATTTTTTATCAAGTATTGAAGTGGCAAAAGAAAAATACAAAACATATTTAGAAGAAAGAAAAAATTTGCTTTATAGTGATGCAAAAATGACTATAAGGAAAATAGATGATACAAGTAATAGTTTAAATTACATTCTATTATATGGAAAACTTGATAATGGATATAGTTTATATATAAGAATACCAATTGCTCCAATAGAAGAAAGTGTTAGAATTTCAAATAATACACTTATTGTTATAGGAATTGCAACAGTAATAATATCAGCATTTGTAGCATCATTAATTTCTAAAAGATTTACGAGTCCAATTTTGCAATTAAATGATATTACTAAGAAAATGGCTAAGTTGGATTTTGAACAAAAGTACAGAATAAATGATTCTGATGATGAGATAAATGAACTTGGTAAAAATATAAATACAATGTCTGATAAACTTGAGTCAACCATAAAACAATTAAGAGAAACAAATAGTGAGCTTGAAAAAGATATTGAAGAAAAATCTAAAATAGATGAAATGAGAAAACAGTTTATATCAGATGTGTCACATGAACTAAAAACTCCAATAGCATTAATTCAAGGTTATGCAGAGGGATTAATAGAAAATGTAAATAATGATGATGAATCTCGAAAATTTTATGCTGAAGTAATACTTGATGAATCAAATAAAATGGACGTACTAGTAAAACAATTGTTGGAACTAATGAAGCTTGAATATGGAAAAAGAAAGTTTAATGACGAAGAATTTGACGTTGTGGAACTAATAAATGAGGTTATTAGAAAGTGCAATGTGATGTTAGAAGAAAACCAAATACAAGTGGTATTTGATGAAAAAAAGCCTATATACGCTTATGCAGATGACTTTTACGTAGAACAAGTTGTAACAAATTATTTTACAAATGCAATAAAACATGCAAAAGAAGTAAATGGAAAAAAACAAATAAAAATTACAATACAAAATGTAAAGAATAAAATTAGGGTATCTGTATTTAATACCGGAGATAAAATTCCTGAGGAAGATTTAACAAAAGTATGGGGAAGGTTCTATAAGATAGATGATTCACGTAATCGTGAAAATAGTGGAAGCGGAATAGGATTATCAATAGTAAAAGCTATACAAAATAATTATCAGAATGAATATGGTGTACAAAACCTTTCTAATGGAGTAGAATTTTATTTTGACATCTCTACGAAAAAGTAGTTTTATATTTTGTAATACTATTTTAAAGTACTTGTAGATAAGTAGTAGAGTAGCCACAGCGACTTTGACATATATTTTTTCGTGCTTTAGTCGAGAAAAAATATATTCAAAGTGCAAGCGATGTGGCGAACAGAATAAGGAGAAAGTCAAATGGAACAACAATACAAAATAGAAAACAACGGAAGCTTTGTGTTGAAGCACATATTTGAATGTGGACAATGCTTTAGATGGAACGAAGAGCTAGATGGAAGCTATACTGGAGTTTTCAAAAATAATGTATTAAATGTAAAAGAACAAAACCATCAAATTATATTTGATGGTATTTGTGATGAAGATGTAAAAGAAATAGTAACAAAATATTTTGATTTAGATAGAGATTATGACGATATAAAAAATAAACTATCTAAAATAGATGAACCTTTAAAAAATAGCATTGATTATGGAAGCGGAATAAGGCTATTAAATCAAGACTTATGGGAAACAACAATATCTTTTATAATATCAGCTAATAATAATATTCCACGAATAAAAGGCATAATAGAAAGAATGGCAAAAAAATATGGAAACAAAATTGAATGGAAAGGAAATGAATATTATACATTTCCAACACCAGAACAGTTATCAAAAGCAAGTGTAGAAGATTTAAGAGCATTAGGATTAGGATTTAGAGATAAAAGAATATATGATACAACAAAATTAGTCATATCAAAACAAATGGATTTAGAAAAATTAAAGCAAGAAACAGATAGTAGAAAAATAAAAGAGACTTTGCTAACACTACCAGGAGTTGGACCAAAAGTAGCAGATTGTATTATGCTATTTTCAACATTAAAATGTTTAGATGTATTTCCAGTAGATGTATGGGTAAGAAGAGTTATGAATGAGCTATATTTTAAATTACCAGACGAAACAAAACTAAAAAGAGATCAAATAGAAAAATTAGCAACAGAAAAGTATGGAGATTTAGCAGGACTGGCACAGCAGTATTTATTCTATTGGAAACGTGAAGCGTAAGTTTTGTTCAAAAATAAACAACCAATAACAGTGAATATTGGTAACACAAAATTTACAATTTATGGAAAAGATGTTGCGAAATATTTGTAATTAAGGTATAATAAAAAAGTCCTTACATAAGGATAGTTCCCTGAAGAAGGGAGGTGCAGTCTTATATGACATCCTATGAACTGATTTGGCGATTAATTATATTATTGCTTTTAAGCAGTAATAATGATGAAAACCAAAGCACAAACAAAGAATAATCTTTGGAGGCGGACGACGACCGCCTCTTTCTTTTTTAGTATGCAAGAATCAAAAATTTTTTGTGCAATAAAAAAGAGATATGCGACGAACATATCTCAGTGCAAATCTTAATGACATCCAATGACTTGCTTAAGCTATTATTAGTATAGCACTAATTTTATTATATGTCAAATTTTTTAAAAAATTCAAAAAATATTTCATATTTTTTTCTTTATGATATAATGTAAATGTGAAACAAAAGTTGGCAAAACAATAAAAATGTTTCATATTTTTTGAAAATTGGAGGGAGAGAGATTTGAGTATTCAAATTGTATATGGAACATCAGGTACAGGAAAAAGTACATATATTTTTAACCAAATAAATGAACAAATAAAACAAAAAAGTCCATACAAAATAAAAGTAATTACACCAGAACAATTTTCATATACAGCAGAGCATAAATTACTTGAAACATCTTCTTCACAAAGTATGATTTCAGCAGAAGTAATTACGTTTGCACGTATGGCATATAGAATTTTAGGAGAAGTAGGCAAAAAAACAAGAATAAATTTATCTGGTTCGGGCAAAGCAATGCTTATAGACCATATTTTACTAACAGAAAATAATAAGTTTTCATTTCTAGGTAAGTCAGATGAAAATGTAGAAATGATATCAAGACAATTAACTGAGCTAAAAAAACACCAAGTACAGTTAGATATATTAAAAGAAGTTACTAAAAATACTCAAGATAAATACTTGCAAAAAAAGCTTGAAGATATTACAAATTTATATGATTTATATAACACTTCAATTCAAAATCAATATATTGACGAAAACGATGGGTTAACTCTTTTGGCAGAAGAACTTGAAGAATCAAATGAATTTAAAAATTGCGATATATATATTGACGAATTTGCGGGATTTACTTTACAAGAATATGAAATTTTAAGAAAACTTATGAGAATATCACATAAAATTACAATAACAATTTGTGCAGATAATTTACAAGAAAACACAAATGCTGATATAGACACATTTTATAGTAATAAACAAACAGTAAAAAGGATTTTAGAAATTGCAAACCAAGAGCAAATAGAAGTAGAAAAAACAATTTTTTTAAATACACCATACAGATTTAAAACTGAAGAATTACAACATCTAGCAGAAAATATGACATCCCCTTTTTATAAAAAATATGACAAACAAAATGAAAATTTATCAATATTTTTAGCAAGTAATCCATATTCTGAAATAGAAAATGTTGCAATACAAATAACAAAACTTGCAAAAAAAGGCTATAAATATGAAGAAATAGCTGTGATTACAAAAAATATAGATACATATTCAAGTTTGTGTAAAGCAATTTTTGACCAATATAATATACCAGTTTTTATAGATGAGAAAAAGGACTTAGGAAGTAATATTTTAGTAAGATATGTATTATCTTTATTAGAAATATTTGCAAAGAACTGGTCTTATGAATCTGTTTTTGGTTATATAAAAACAGGATTACTAGATTTAGATACACAAGAAATAGCTGTATTAGAAAATTATTGCTTAAAATGGGGTATAAAAGGAAGCAAATGGTATGCAAAAGAATGGAACTTTTACACTGAAACAGAAGAACAACAAAAGCAAATAATATATGCAAGAGATAAAGTTGTAGAGCCTCTTTTGAAATTTAAAAAACAGTTAGCAGGATTAAAAACAGTAAAAGAAATAACAACTGGATTATATGAATTTTTAGTCCAAAATAATATATATGAAAAGCTAGAACAAAAAATTGAGGAATTGAAACAAAATAATGAACTAGAAATTGCAAAACAATATGAATTAAGTATTAAAATTTTAACAGATTTATTTGATGAAATAGTACTAGTTTTAGGCAATAAAAATATAACCTTTGATAGATATGCAAAAATATTAAAAATGGGCTTTAACCAAAGTGACTTAGGTACAATTCCTGCAACTGCAGATCAAGTAATAGTAGGAGATGTGGACCGTTCAAGATCACACAAGGTAAAGGCAGTATTTATTATAGGTTTAAATGATGGAAGCTTTCCAAGTATACAAAAAGATGAAGGATTTTTAGATGATAAAGATAGAAATATATTAAAAGAGCAAGGAATAGAACTTGCAAAAGGAACAATAGAGCAAATTTATGACGACAATTTTAATATTTACAAGGCATTTACAACAGCAGAAGAAAAACTTTATTTATCTTATGCTTCATCAGATGCAGAAGGAAAATCTTTAAGAGCATCAATATTAATAAATAAAATTAAAAGAATATTTCCTAATATAAAAGAACAAAGTGATGTAATAGAAAGAAAAAGCGAAGTATTACTTTCTAAAACTACATTTGATGAATTATTAGTAAATTTAAGAAATTTTACACAGGGTGAGGAAATAGAACCTATTTGGTTTGATGTATACAATTATTATCAAGCTAATTATAAAGCAAAATTAGAGTCAGCAATAAAGGCTTTACAATATAAAAATGAGCCAGAAAAATTAAAGCAAAATAAATTGGAAAAATTATATGGCAATACTTTAAAAACAAGTGTGTCAAGACTAGAACAATATCAAGCTTGTGCTTTTTCATATTATTTAAAGTATGGACTAAAATTAAAAGAAAAAGATAGCTTTAATGTTGAGGCTGTTGATACAGGAAACTTAATGCATGAAGTAATAGATAGCTTTTTTGAAAGATTAGATGAATTAAATATATCTGTAAAAAATATTGAAGAAGAACAAATAAAACAAATTACAGAAGATATTGTTGAAGAAAAACTAGCATTAAAAAAATATGATATATTTAATAGTATTCCAAAATACAGAATATTAGCTCAAAGGTTAAAAAAAGTAATTACAAAATCTATGAAATATATTGTAGATAGTTTAAAATATAGTGACTTTGAAGTGTTAGGACATGAACTTGAATTTAAACAAGGTGGTCAATATGAGCCAATTATATATGAATTAAAAGATGGTAAAAAAGTTGAAATAACTGGGAAAATTGACAGATTAGACATAGCAAAAACTGCAGATGGAAATTATATTAGAATAATAGATTATAAATCATCAATAAAAAATATAAATCTAAATGAAGTGTATGCAGGTTTGCAACTTCAATTATTAACATATTTGGACGCTGCTTGTGAAAATGAAGAAGTAACACCAGCAGGCGCATTGTATTTTAATTTAATAGATCCAGTATTAAATGCAAATCCAAATATGACTGATGAAGAAATTACAGAAGAGCTAAGAAAACAATTTAAAATGCAAGGGCTTATACTTGCAGATAGTAATATTGTAAGAAAAATGGACATAAATTTAGTATCTGGCAGTTCTAATATTGTTCCAGCATATATAGGCAAAGATGGAGAAGTTAGTGACAAACCAAATACATTAAATAGAAAACAATTTGAAAACTTGCAAAATTATATGGAAAAAATCATAAAACAAATTTCAGAAGAAATTTTAAATGGAAACATTGGAATCGAACCATATTATAGAACTAGGGATAAGAAAACACCTTGTGAATATTGTAGTTATAAAGCTATTTGTCAATTTAATCAAACTACAAAAAATAATTATAATTACATACCAAATGCCAACAAAGAAAAAATATTGGAAAAAATTTCAAGTGTTCGCTAGACATTTATAAGTAAATGTTGTACTATATAATTATAGGAAATGAAAAAGACAGATGTGGTTTGCCTCCTACAAGGAGGTGAGGCGTATGGTAGAAATACAATCATTAATAGCAACAATATACATATTATATTATTCTTTAATTGGAGTAACTATCATTACGTTTACCTTAATTATAGCATTAGTTATAATTATGAGTAAGCAAAAAATTAACCAATAAAAAAACACATCTGTATAATTTTGACGATTTAGATGTGTTTTTTACATTTAATTCGGCAAACCACATTTGTGGTTTTTCATTTCCTATTATTATTATATAACAAATATTTGACATTTGTCAATAAGAAGGAATAGATATGGAAAATATAATTTATCGAAATAATGAAGGAATTGAATATATTCAATTTAAAAGATTATTAGAGTATCCAGAAGTAACACATTGTTATACAATGAGAAGTAATAATCAGTTAAACTTTCAAATAAAAAATATTGATTTTTTTAGACAAAGTTGTGATAGAATATTAAAAAGTTTAAATTTAGAAAACACAGCTGTTGTAAGAACATATCAAACGCATACAGATACTGTGGAAAAAATAGAAAAAGTAAAAAATATTGACGAATTAAAAGATGTTGACGGAGTAGTAACAAATAAAAAAGACATTGCACTTCTTACAACTTCTGCAGATTGCATTTCAATGCTTTTATATGACCCAGTAAAAAAAGCCATAGGAAGTATTCATTCAGGTTGGAAAGGTACTTTAAAAAGAATAATAATAAAGGCGATAGAAAAGATGATAACTGAATATCATAGCAAGCCAGAAGACATTATATGCTGTATATGTCCAAGTATAAGACAATGTTGTTTTGAAGTTGATGAAGATGTAAAAGATTTATTTTATAATAAATACAAAAACTTAAAAAACATTGATGAAATAATTAAACTAGGAGACAAAAAGGAAAACAAACAAAAATATTATATTGATACAGTAAAAATCAATATTGAATTGTTAAAAAATATAGGATTAAAAGAAGAAAATATAATAGACAGTAATATTTGTACAATGTGTCATTCAAAAGAATTTCATTCATATAGAGCAGACGGAAAAAGTTTTGGAGTAAATGGAGCAATAATAGCAATAAAATAAGGAGGAAATCATGATACCTGAAAAATTAAAAAAAGGTGATACTATTGGATTAATAGCACCATCAAGTCCAGTATTGAAAGAAGATTTAGAAACAATAAACAATTCGATAATGCTTATGGAAAGTGCTGGTTTTAATATTAAATTTGCACCAAATGCAGTATCAAATAAACTAGGATATTCAGCAACAGCAAAACAAAAAGCAGATGACATAAACTATATGTTTCAAAACGACGAAATAAAGGCGATATTCTGTATATCAGGTGGATTTAATTCAAATTCTACATTTGACTATTTAGACTATGATACAATAAAATATCATCCAAAAATAATATGTGGATTTAGTGATTCAACATCACTTTTAAATGCAATTTATGCAAAAACTGGATTAGTAACTTTTCATGGACCAACATTTAAAGCATTAACTTCATGGCAAACTAAATATGGATATGAAGAAGTAATAAAAAGGTTTGTAGAAGGTGGCTTGAGTTTAGGGCAAGCAGATGATGAATATGTTATAATTAAAGAAGGAAAAGCAAAAGGAATTCTAGTTGGTGGAAATTTAAGTTTAGTAAATGAAATGGTATGTGGAAAATATAGTATTGATTTTACAGATAAAATACTATTTTTAGAAGAATTGTTTGTTGAAACACCACCAGAGTTAGTAAGCAATTATTTTTATTATATGAAACAAAATGGAGTATTTGACAAGATAAAAGGAATTTGGCTTGGTAATTACGATGGAGCAGTGAGCATAGAAAAAATCTTGTTAGATACATTAGATGGAGAATACAATTTGCCAATAATAAAATCAAATAATTTTGGTCATATAGATAAGAAAACTGTTATACCAATTGGAACAATGGCAAAAATTGATACAGACCAAGAAAACAAAATAGAATTATTGGAAGATTGTGTAAAATAGAGGAAATAAGAAATGTACGATAATTGGGAAGATTTAGAAAATAGTATAAAAAGTTGTAATAGATGTAAATTATGTTCAACAAGAAAAAATATTGTTTTTGGAGAGGGTAATAAACAAGCGGACTTGATGTTTATAGGAGAAGGTCCTGGAGCAGATGAAGATACTCAAGGACTTCCTTTTGTTGGAAAAGCAGGACAACTTATGAATAAAGCGTTTCAAGGATTAGGTATAAAAAGGCAAGAGGTGTATATAACAAATATAGTAAAGTGTAGACCTCCTGCTAATAGAGTACCAGAACAAGATGAAGCAGAGGCATGCTTAAATTATTTGCGTAATCAGGTAATTCTTGTAAAACCTAAAGTAATAGTTCTTTTAGGAAGTACAGCTTTAAAAAATGTATTAGGAAAAGAATATTCTATTACAGCTAGTAGAGGCAAATGGATAGAGCAAAAAGGAATAAAGTATATGCCTACTTGGCACCCTGCTGCATTACTTAGAGATGAGAACAAAAAGGTTGAATTTTGGAAAGATTTAAAAGAGGTTGTGAATCTTTTAAATTTATAATATTATTGTTAATAAGATAAACCAGAGGTAAGATATGAAAGATAATATAAAACAAAAGGCTGAATATTGCTTAAATTGTAAAAATCCACAATGTAGGACAGGATGCCCACTTGGAAATAATATTCCAGCTTTTATACAAAAGGTAAAAGAAGATAATTTAGAAGAAGCATATAAAATATTGTGTGAAACTACTGCTATTCCGGCAATATGTGGCAGAATATGTCCACATCAAAAACAATGCCAAGGCAAATGTATTAGAGGAATCAAATCAGAACCAGTTTCAATTGGAGAAATAGAAGCTTATGTTGGAGATTGGGCTTTAAATAATACAAATAGCCTATTAAATTGTTGTAAAGACATTCAAGAGAAAAATAAAAAAGTAGCAGTTATTGGAGGAGGACCATCAGGGTTAACTGCTGCGGTGTTTTTAAGAAAAAATGGATATAAAGTAACAATTTATGAAAAACAAAAAGATTTAGGTGGAATTTTAAAAAGAGGAATACCAGAGTTTAGGTTATCAAATGAAATTGTAGAAAAAACTATTGAGCAAATTTTAGCTTTAGGAATAGATGTACAATGTGAAAAAGAGTTGGGAAGAAACTTAGAACTAGCCAATTTAGAAAAAGAATATGACGCAATATATTTATCAATAGGAGCAAACATACCAAGAAAGATGGCTATTGAAGGTGAAGAATTAGAGGGAGTATATGGTGGTAATTCATTGCTAGAAAATCAGAATCATCCTGACTATACAAATAAAAAAGTTGCAATTATTGGTGGCGGAAATGTTGCAATGGACTGCGCAAGAACAATAAAAAGAATGGGAGCAGAGCAGGTAGTTGTAATATACAGAAGATCTGAAGCGGAAATGCCGGCAGAATCAAAAGAAATTTCTGATGCAAAAAAAGAAGGAGTCGAATTTCTATTTTTAAATAATATTGTGAAAATACTAGGAACAAATAAAGTTGAGAAAATAGAGTGTATTAAAACAGAATTGGTACAAAAAGAAGGAGAAACAAGAAAGTCTCCTGTAAATATTGAAAACAGTAATTATATATTAAATATGGATTATGTAGTTATGGCTGTTGGTGGAGAGGTGGATAAAGATCTAATTGAAAAATGCAATATAAGTACAACAACTAAAAAGTATGTACAAGTAAATGAAAACAATCAAACATCAGATGAAAAAGTATTTGCTGGAGGAGATGTTGTTGGACAAAATTCAACTGTGGCTTGGGCTGCAAGTGACGGAAAAAATGTTGCAAGTAAAATAATAAAATTCTTAGAAGAAAAATAAAAGTTGGAAATATATATTTCCAACTTTTAAATTATAAATTTTCATCATTTTCAAGATTTTTATTTAATTTTAATAAAATTTTTATATTATTAAATAATTTAGATATTTTTCCTTCTTTAACTAAAACTAAAGAAACATTATTTAAAATTGCCTCATGTTTTTCCTCAAGAACTACCATTTTGTTAATATAATAACTATTAAAATCATTGTAATTTTCAGTAATACCAATATAATTCTTATAATTATATAACTTTGTACGATAAATTTCTATTTCTTGTGTAGTATTTAATTTATTAAATTCATTATCAAAATATGAGCTATAAATTAAATTTTGAGTCTTAATAAATGTTAACTTTAATTCATTTTTCAATTTTCCAATTTTAAAAGCAATTTTTTGTGCTTTTTCATCAACAAGTTCATTTTCAAGTAGTTTGTTATTTAAAACAATTATTTTTTCTTCAATATTTAAAATATCATCTAATAAATCTTGAATTTTCAAAAAGTTTTTCATTCCACATGATTCGCATAAATCAAGTTTAAATTTATCAGTACTAAATAATGTACTATCAAATAAGACATTTTCACCAACAAGATAAGCTAATTGTCTAACTAAATTGCACAAAAGTGGATAACAATTAGGACTATTAGTTGGAAGTGATATGTCATAATATTTTACTATAGTTTCTTTTTGATCAAGAATTTTTGAAGCTGCCAATTGCACAGCTCCTTCATTTAAAGCTGTTCCATATGTTTTTAATGCCCCGAATTCACACAAACCTAAACGATATAAATTACCTTTACGGTCTTTTACTTCTTGAATGTGATGAATAAGTTCATGTATAGCAAATTTTTCTAAATCTTTTAAAGGTATTCCAGACTTAAAGTATATAGAAGAATTCTTATAAAAATAAGTTGCCTCAGCATAACCTTCTGGCATTGATGCTATATACATAGGGGTTCTAGAAAACTCAATAAATAATTGGCTACAATCAAAATGTGCACTTGGAAAAGTATTACAAATTTTTTCTGCAACACTTTTAGAAATAGAATTTACACTTAATGTATCTAATCTTCCAATAATTTCAATTCCATCTTTTTTTAATTCTGATTCAACGTTCATTTATAAAATATTTCTCCTTAGTATATTCTTTTTCCATTATACAACATAAAGATACAAAATAATATTACAATAATATTACAGTTTCATTACAAATATGTAACAAAACAGAACACTACATTTGTAATGTTCTGTTTTTATGAATCAATATTATTTATGTTTTATTTAACAACAATGTTGTAAATTTTATTTTTTACATAAATTTCTTTAACAATATTTTTATCACTGATTGCATTTTTTACAGATTGATTTTCATGTACTTTATCTTTTACAATTGCTTCATCAGTATCTAATGCAATTGATACAGTAGCTTTTACTTTTCCATTAACTTGAACTGGAATTTCAATTTCATCATCAATAGTTTTTGCTTCATCATAAGTTGGCCATGGAGTATTTGCTATTGTGTCTTTTGCACCAATTATTTCAAATAACTCTTCAGTTATATGTGGAGCAAAAGGATTTAACAATTGTAAAAATGTTTTGTATTCTGCTTTGTTTATTCTCTTTAATTTATAAAATTCATTTGTCATTGTCATAAATGTAGAAACAGCTGTGTTAAATTTCATTTCTTCAATATCTGAAGAAACTTTTTTTATAGCTTTATGCATCATTTTTTCAAATTCTGGAGAGTAGCTGTCTCCATCAACTAAAAATTCTTGCATATTCCATACTCTATCTAAGAATTTATTACATCCACGAATACTTTCCATAGACCATGGAGCAGTTTGATCAAATGGTCCCATAAACATTTCATAAACACGGAATGTATCTGCACCAAATTCTTCAACAATATCATCAGGGTTTATAACATTACCTTTTGATTTTGACATTTTTTCTCCATTTGAGCCTAAAATCATACCATGTGAAGTACGTTTTTGATAAGGCTCTTTAGTTGGTACAACACCAATATCGTACAAGAACTTATGCCAAAATCTTGAATATAATAGGTGAAGTGTAGTATGTTCCATACCACCGTTATACCAGTCAACTGGACTCCAATATTCTAAGGCTTCTTTAGAAGCTAAAGCTTTATCATTATGTGCATCCATATATCTTAAATAATACCAAGATGAACCAGCCCATTGAGGCATTGTATCTGTCTCACGTTTAGCTTCTCCACCACAATGAGGGCAAGTTGTATTAACCCAATCTGTATGTTTAGCTAAAGGTGATTCACCATTTTCACCAGGTTCATAATCTTCAATATCAGGTAAGCATAATGGAAGTTCTTCTTCTGGAAGTGGAACCCATCCACATTTATCACAATGAACCATAGGAATTGGTTCACCCCAATAACGTTGTCTTGAAAATACCCAATCACGTAATTTGTAATTTACTTTTCTAGTTCCAATTTTATTTTCTTCTAAATAATCAATAACTTTTTTCTTTGCTTCTTCAACAGATAAACCTGTTAAGAAACCAGAGTTAACAAGTTTGCCACTTGCAACATCTGTAAAAGCTTCTTTCTCAATATCACAAACTGTGTTTTCATTTGCTGATTCAATTACTTGAATAATAGGTAAGCTGAACTTTTTAGCAAATTCCCAGTCTCTTGTATCATGAGCAGGAACGGCCATAATTGCACCAGTACCATAAGTAATTAAAACGTAGTCTGAAACCCAAATTGGAATTTCTGTATTTGTTAAAGGATTGATTGCTCGAATACCTTTGATTTCAACACCTGTTTTTTCTTTATTTAATTCTGCACGTTCAAAATCAGATTTCAAACTAGCTTGTCTTTGATATTCTTTTACTTCGTCTAGGTTAGTAATTTCGTTTTCTAATTCTTTAATAATAGGGTGTTCTGGAGCAACTACCATATATGTTGCACCAAATAATGTATCAGGTCTTGTTGTGTATACAACTAATTCTTTATCATGGTTTGCAAGTCTAAATTTAACTTCAGCACCTTCACTACGACCAATCCAGTTTCTTTGTTGTGCCTTGATTTTATCTAAATAATCAACTTCATCTAAGTCATCAATTAATCTTTGAGCATATTCTGTAATTTTTAACATCCATTGACTTTTTTCTTTTTGGACAACTGGACTTCCACATCTTTCACAAACACCATTAACAACTTCTTCATTTGCTAACCCTACTTTACAACCAGTACAGAAGTTTATAGGCATTGTAGCTTTATAAGCTAATCCATGTTTATATAATTGAATAAAAATCCATTGAGTCCATTTATAATAATTTGGATCAGTTGTATTGACTTCTCTAGACCAGTCAAATGAAAAACCTAAAGCTTTTAATTGTTCTCTAAAATGATTAACGTTTTTCTCAGTTGTAATTTTAGGATGAACATGATTTTTAATAGCATAGTTTTCAGCTGGTAATCCAAATGCATCAAATCCAATAGGGTATAATACATTATATCCTTCCATTCTCTTTTTTCTGGCAATAATATCTAGCGCTGTATAACTACGTGGATGACCAACATGTAAGCCTTGAGCAGAAGGATATGGAAATTCAACTAGTCCATACCATTTTTTTAATGAAGGATCATCTTTTGCATAAAAAGTACCTTCACTATACCATTTATTTTGCCATTTTTTTTCAATATCTTTAAAGTTATAACCCATAAACTTCACTCCTTCTGTAAATACAGACCTATTATATAACATTTTAAAGTGAAAGAAAAGGAAAATTTGCTAAAAAATTTAATTTATGATATAATCTATATGTATGTAGGATTTCCTACAAATAAATTTTGGGCAGAGGAGGAATATAATGCAACGGAGCATTGTAAAGCAGGAGTACGCAAATTTTTTGCGTAAACTCATTTATTCCATCGAAAATATCGACTGGAATAAGAATCGGCCGGCACAGATGATGAAGTTACTGTGCCATTTGGAAAAAGGCAGTTGGCCTGAAGAAATCAAGGAGGACCAAGAGAAGGCTGAAGAGGTAATCGAATCCTTCTGCAAGGGAGGGATTTCGGAGTTTGAGTTCAGCAATCTTCTTGCTGAGCTCATGAAGAGCCTTGAGTAGCCCAAAGAACCTAGCTGACAATGTTGGCTAGGTTCGATTTTTAAATTTAAGAGAGTTTTGAAAATAATTTATTTACAATAAAAATAAGTTAGTATATAATTACATAGAAATGGAAATAATTATTCACAAGAGAGAAAGGAAAGTTTGAAAATGGCAAAAGAAGTTAGTGAAGAAGAGAGAAAAAGAATAGAAGAGATGATAGACAGCTTAGTTGAAAGAGCAAAAAAAGCATCTGAAGAATACATGAAATTAGACCAAGAGCAAGTTGATGAAATTGTAAAACAAATGGCAATGGCTGGCTTAGAACATCATATGGAACTTGCTAAAATGGCTGTAGAAGAAACAGGTAGAGGTATTTACGAAGATAAAATTACAAAGAATATGTTTGCAACAGAATATATTTATCACAGTATAAAATATGATAAAACAGTTGGTGTAATTGAAGATAATGAAGAAGAAGGTTATGAAGAAATTGCAGAACCAATAGGAATTATAGCTGGTGTAACACCTGTTACAAACCCAACTTCAACAACAATGTTTAAATCACTAATTGCAGCAAAAACAAGAAATGTTATAATATTTGGTTTTCACCCATCTGCACAAAAATGTAGTGTTGCAGCAGCAACAATTTTAAGAGATGCTGCTATAAAAGCAGGTGCTCCAGAAGATTGTATTTTATGGATTGAGGAACCATCTATAACAGCTACAACAGCTTTAATGAATCACCCAGGTGTTAATTTAATTTTAGCAACTGGTGGAAGTGGAATGGTAAAATCAGCATATTCATGTGGAAAACCAGCATTAGGTGTTGGACCTGGAAATGTACCTTGTTATATAGATAAAACTGCAAAATTAAAAACATCAGTAAATGATTTGGTATTATCAAAATCATTTGATAATGGAATGATTTGTGCATCAGAACAATCAGTTATAGTTGATAAAGAAATTCATAAAGAATTTGAAGAGCTTATGAAAGAAGCAGGATGTTACTTTTTAAATGCAGAACAAACAGAAAAATTACGTAACAGTATGTTTATAGCAGAAAAAGGTTGTGCACTAAATGCAGATATAGTAGGAAAGAGCCCTTACATTATCGCAAAAGGTGCAAATATTGAAGTACCAAAAGATACAAAAGTATTAGTATTAAAAGAAAATGGAGTTGGAATTGAATACCCATTTTCAAAAGAAAAATTAAGCCCTGTACTTGCATATTATGTAGTTGAAAATGCAGACGAGGGAATAGAATTAGCAGAAAAATTAATTGAATTTGGTGGAATGGGACATTCAGCTGTCATTCATTCAGAAGATAATGAGACAATTCAAAAATTCTCAGAAAGAGTAAAAGTAGGTAGAATAATAGTTAATTCACCATCAACACATGGAGCGATAGGTGATATATATAATACAAATATGCCATCATTAACATTAGGATGTGGAACATTTGGTGGAAACTCTACAACTGCAAATGTATCAAGCGTAAATTTAATAAATATCAAAAGAGTAGCCAAAAGGAGAGTTAATATGCAATGGTTTAAAGTGCCACAGAAAATATATTTTGAAGCAGGTTCTATTGCATATTTAGAAAAAATGCCAAATATTTCAAGAGCATTTATTGTTACAGACCCATCAATGGTAAACTTAGGTTATATAGATAAAATTTTATATTACTTAAGAAAAAGAAAAGAATATGTACATTCTGAAATCTTTTCAGATGTTGAATCAGACCCATCATTTGAAACTGTTTATAGAGGAGTAGAAATGATGAGAGAATTTAAGCCTGATGTAATTATTGCAGTAGGTGGAGGAAGTCCAATTGATGCAGCAAAAGGAATGTGGCTATTCTATGAACATCCAGAAGCTGATGCAGAAGGAATGAAACTTAAATTTATGGATATAAGAAAACGTACTTATAAATTCCCTAAATTAGGTAATAAAGCACAATTGGTTGCGATTCCGACAACATCAGGAACAGGCTCAGAAGTTACATCATTTGCTGTTATTACAGATAAAAAATTAAACAAAAAATATCCTTTAGCAGATTATGAATTAACACCAGATGTTGCAATAGTTGACCCAGACTTAGTTATGAGTTTACCAAAAACAATTACTGCAGACACCGGTATGGATGTTTTAACACATGCTATTGAAGCATATGTATCAAATATGGCATCTGATTATACAGATGGATTAGCAGAAAAAGCATTTGAACTAGTATTTAAAAATTTAAGAGAAGCATATAATAATGGAGCAAATAGCTGGGCAAGAGAAAAAATGCATAATGCAAGTACAATTGCAGGTATGGCATTTACAAATGCATTCTTAGGTGTATGTCATTCATTAGCACATAAAATAGGAGCAGAATTCCACTTACCACATGGAAGAATAAATGCAATTTTATTACCTTATGTAATAAGATATAACAGTCAAAAACCAACTAAGTTTGTATCATTCCCTAAATACGAGTACTATATTGCAGACCAAAAGTATGCGGATTTATCAAGAAGAATGAATTTCCCTGCTTATGGAAATGAAGAAGGAGTAAACTCTTTAATTAAAGAAATTCAAAAATTGAATGCTGATTTAAATATTCCAAAGAGCTTTAAAGAAGCAGGAGTCAATGAACAAGAATTTATGGCAAAACTTGATTTGTTAGCTGATAGAGCATTTGAAGATCAATGCACAACTGCAAATCCAAGATTACCATTAGTTGAAGAACTAAAACAAATATTAATAGATAGTTACTATGGAAATGAAGTATAAAATATGAAAAAAGGTCAAAAATCATTAGAGTTAATATGTGATTTTTGACCTTTTTCTCTAATCTCAAAGTTTCACATTGACTGCGATAATTGTTTTTATCTAAGTCATGAATTATTTCTTTGTTATTTTTATTTTCTTTTTTTAATAGCTTGTTTTCAAGTTCTTTTTGTTCATTTTCTTTCTTTAGCTTTCGTATTTCACTTTTATATATATCATTTTTGTTTTACCAAAAATACACGAAATATTTTTCATTACATTTGTGTTACATTAATATTACAGACTAGCAGACTTGAACGATTTTTCTATTAAAAATCATTATCTAATAACAAAAGTCGATAGAAATTAAAGAAAAGTATTGAAAATAAAAAAATGTTATGATATTTTTAAGTAGGATATGTACAATTATCTTGCTTTATTTTTTGTAAGATAAAAATTTAGCACATTGAAAATTAAATAGAGTAAACTTGAAAGATATATAGTATGAAGCTATAAAATGAGTAAATGTGCATAAAAAAGAAAAAGTTGTACATACTAAATACATAATAGAAAAAAGCAAAATAAAATACTGAAGAAAGAGGAGAAAGATAACCATGAATAAAAAGGAGACTAAAATAAGTAAAGAGATAAAAATGAATAAAAAATCAGCAAGAAGAAATTACTCAAATCAAACAGGTATTACTCTAATAGCCTTAGTAGTAACCATTGTAGTCTTGCTAATACTAGCAGGAGTAACCATAAACGCAGTATTCAGCGATAGAGGAATTATTAAAAAAGCACAAGACGCACAAAACAAAGCAAATGAAAGTATACAAAAGGATATGAATGAAATAAATGCACTAGAAAATTGGCTAAACGAAAATACAGGAGAAAGTAACAATGATAAAGAAGTAAATATATCAACATTGGTAGGAAAAGGAGCAGTAACTAAAAATACAAAAGCAGTAGATACATATGGAAATAAAATAACAATACCAAAAGGATTTAAAGTATTAGCACATGGAACAGAAGCAGGTTCAGCAACGTATACTTATAGTGGAGATACTATTCCAGCAGTACAAGATGGAATAGTAATAGAAGATACACAAACAGGAACAGCAGGAAACCAATTTGTATGGGTACCAGTAGGAACAATAAAAAATAAATCTGGAGATCCAAAAGGAGCAACAAGTACAATAACACTTGGAAGATATAGCGACTTTACAGCAACTAATGGAGTATATACGCCAGCACAAGTTGCATCAGTAGAAAATTACACAAAGGCAGTTACAATAAGTAATTGGTATCAAGAATTAAGTACATTTAGAGCAGGAAACAGTGCAACAGATTCAACAGCAGAAAATGCAACAGCAAGAAACTTAGCAGAATTTATATCAACAAGTTTATCAAATGGAGGATATTATATAGCTCGTTTTGAAGCAAGTGGAACAGCATCACAAATAACTTCAAAATATAATCAAACACTATTAACTAAAATAACACAACCAAATGCAGCAAAATTAGCAAGAGAAATGTATGGAGAAGTAAAAGAAAATAATGAGTTAGTATATGCAAGTGACTTAGTAAATAGTTATGCATGGGATACAGCAATAATATTTATACAAACATATTCAACAGAAACAGATGCAAGTAGTTACGCAAGTCAAAACAAAAGTAAATCATTTGCAAATACAGGAAAAAATAATGACAAATATTGTAATATATGGGATATGTCAGGAAATGCATGGGAATGGACAACAGAATACTCTACCGGCTATAGCAGTAGCTACTTCAACCCTTGTGTTTTTCGTGGAGGGTATTACTACACAGATAATGGCCTAGCCTGCTTTTACACGTCTTACCGCTCCAGCTTTCACACGACTTTCAGTTACAGCAATATTGGTCTACGTCCCCTACTTTATGTAAAGTAGCACTGACCACTGGTCCAATGAATCAGAAAAAATGAATTAAATACGATGTTAGCGCTAATGCGCTTAACACGTACTTTAGCGCATCAAAAACGCTAAAGGAGAAAATTTTTCTAAAATTTCTAAAACTGACCGTTAAGGTCCAGTTTTAGAAATTTGAAAAATTTTCCCTAGCGGGGCGCCCCCTAGCGGGGCGCCTTTATTGTGTTTGCAAACCTGCAAACGCAATAAAGGCGATCAGAAGATAAATACATGAATGCTTTTAGGAAAATGTTAGAACAGGAGTTAAAAGGGTGTGAATAGAGTATTAGAAAAGATAAATAATGAGCAATTACAACTAATTCCTAAAATGCAAGAGTATATACAATATCGTTATTAAACTCCGTTATCTAGTAACTAATATTATAATGTATTAAGCTTAAAGTGTTGACAAAAGTACAAGTAGTACTGTATAATAAATAATTATAAAAATTATTAGATTGTGATGAATATGACGACGAGTTAAAAGTTGCTAACAGAGAATAAAGGTGACTGCGCTGAGAGCCTTTTGTAGAAGAACATAACTTTGCCAACACATAGGAGTAGTCTGTAATTTTGAAAAGAGGAAACAATAATAAGAGTTTCAAGCTGGGTGGCACCGCGGAACTAAAAGAGATTTCGTCCCTGCACTATTTATAGTGCAGGGACTTTTGTTTATCCCTACACTATAAGAAAAAAATATAATATAGAAAGGGGGATTTTTATGAGTTACCGTACACATACCTGTAATGAAATAAGCCTAGAAGATGTAGGAAAAAAAGTTAAAATTGCAGGATTTGTAGAAACAATCAGAGATTTAGGAGGATTGGTATTTTTAGACATACGTGATATGTATGGAATTACACAAGTAGTTACTTCAGGAAAAACAGAAGATGTAGATTTTGCATCACACATACCAATAGAATCATCAGTATGTGTTGAAGGAATAGTTAAAAAAAGAGATGAAGAAACCATAAATCCAAAATTAAAAACCGGACTTGTAGAAATTAAAATTGAAACAATTGAAGTTTTAGGAAAAAGAACAAAGGAGTTGCCATTTGAAGTAAATAAAAATCAAGTTGTAAGAGAAGATTTAAGGCTTAAATATAGATTTTTAGACTTAAGAAGCACAAAACTAACTAACAATTTAATTTTACGTTCAAAAGTAATTCAGTATTTAAGAGAGCAAATGATTGGTAATGGCTTTTTAGAAGTACAAACTCCAATTTTGACAAGTTCTTCACCAGAAGGAGCTAGAGATTATTTAGTACCAAGCAGGGTACACAAAGGAAAATTTTATGCACTTCCACAAGCACCACAACAATTTAAACAATTGCTTATGGTGTCTGGAATAGATAAATATTTTCAAATTGCACCATGTTTTAGAGATGAAGATGCAAGAGCTGACAGATGCCCTGGCGAATTTTATCAATTAGATATGGAAATGTCTTATGCAACACAAGAAGATGTGTTTAGTGCAATAGAGCCTGTTATTTATAATACATTTAGCAAATTTTCTAGTAAAAAAATAGCAAAATATCCATTTCCAAGAATTGCATACAAAGAATCAATTCTAAAATATGGAACAGATAAACCAGACTTAAGAAACCCATTGTATATAATAGATTTATCGGAATTTTTTAAACAATGTACATTTAAACCATTTATTAACAGAACTGTAAGAGCAATTAAAGTTAATAAACATTTATCAAAAGGATTTCATGAAAAAATGTTAGAATATGCAATGTCATTAGGAATGCCTGGACTTGGATATTTGGAAGTACAAGAAGATATGTCACTAAAAGGTCCAATAGATAAATTTATACCAGTTGATTTGAAAAAAGAATTAATAAAAATTGCAGATTTAAAAAGCGAAGATACAATATTCTTTATAGCAAATAATGAAAAAAGAGCAGCAGAGTTAGCAGGACAAATAAGAACAGAGCTAGGAAAAAGATTAGAATTGATAGATGAAAATAGTTTTCAATTTGCATGGATTGTTGATTTTCCAATGTATGAATTAGAAGAAGATGAAAAAATAACATTTTGCCATAACCCATTTTCAATGCCACAAGGAGGAATGGAAGCGCTACTTACAAAAAATCCACTTGAAATTTTAGCATATCAATATGATATTGTATGTAATGGAATTGAACTTTCATCTGGAGCAGTTAGAAACCATGATCCAGAAATAATGGTAAAAGCATTTGAAATAGCAGGTTATACTAAAAAAGACATTGAAGAGAAATTTTCTGCTTTATTTAATGCATTTCAATATGGGGCACCACCACATGCCGGAATTGCACCAGGTGTGGATAGAATGTTAATGCTTTTAACAGATGCCGAAAACATTAGAGAGGTTATTGCATTTCCAATGAACAGCAAAGCTGAAGATTTAATGATGGGTGCACCAGGTTTTGTTACAAAAGAGCAATTAAGAGAATTAAATATTAGAATAACTGAAACAAAGTAAAAATTATAGCTTCAATGCTTGTAATTTGGGCAAAAAATATATATAATAAGGACAATGTTTATAAAGGAGATGAGCTTAGATGAAAGTTTCAAGAGAAGAGTTATTACACATTGCAAATTTGTCAAGTTTAAATTTGAAAGAAGATGAAGTAGGCACTTATCTTTTACATTTACAAGACATTTTAAATTATGCAAATATAGTAAGCAAAGCACCAACAGAAGGATTATCAGAAGCTGTTGGTGTTGAAAATAAATATAATGTATTTCGTAAAGATGAAGTTAAAAACTTTGAAGATAAAGAAGCATTAATGGCTAATGCTCCAGAAAAAGAAAGAAATATGTTTAAAATTCCAAAAGTAATTCAATAATTAACAGAAAGGAATGAATAAGATGAATATTACAGAATTAACTGTACATGAACTTTTAGAAAAATTAAAAAATAAAGAACTAACTTCAGCCGAAATTACTAAAGCTTATGTAGATAGAATAAATGAAAAAGAAAAAGATGTACAAGCTTTTATTACACCATTAACAGATGAAGCAATAAAAAAGGCAGAAGAGATTGATAAAAAAATAGAAGCAGGAGAGTCAAAAACAGAATTAGCAGGTATTCCAATTGGAATAAAAGATAATATGTGCACAAAAGGTGTAAAAACTACATGTGGTTCTAAAATGTTAGAAAATTTTGTATCACCATATAATGCAACAGTTATGGAAAAAATAAATGCAGAAGATATGATAATGCTTGGAAAGTTAAATATGGATGAATTTGCAATGGGATCATCAACAGAATATTCACATTTCCATACAACAAAAAACCCATGGAACTTAAATACTGTACCTGGTGGTTCATCAGGAGGAAGTGCAGCAGCTGTTGCAGCAAATTTGGTACCATGGGCACTAGGCTCAGACACAGGTGGTTCAATTCGTCAACCAGCAAGTTTATGTGGTATTGTAGGACTAAAACCAACTTATGGATTAGTATCTCGTTATGGATTAGTAGCATTTGCATCTTCACTTGATCAAATAGGACCAATGACTAAAGATGTTAAAGATGCAGCAATTTTATTAAATGTAATTAGTGGTCATGATGAAAAAGACACAACTTCAGCAGAAATTGTGGAAAAAGACTATACTAAATGCTTAAAAAATGATGTTAAAGGTTTAAAAATTGGAGTTCCAAAAGAATATTTTGGAGAGGGAATAAATCCAGAAGTAAAAGAAAAAGTTGAAGAAGCAATTGAAAAATATAAAGAGTTAGGTGCAGAAATAGAAGAATTTAGCTTAGACATTGCAGATTATTCTTTAGCAACATATTATATAATTGCACCAGCAGAGGCAAGTTCAAACTTAGGTAGATTTGATGGAATTCGTTATGGATACCGTACACCAAATTATACAAACCTAAAAGAATTATTCAAAAATTCAAGAAGTGAAGGATTTGGCCCAGAAGTAAAAAGAAGAATTATATTAGGTACTTATGTATTATCTTCAGGTTACTATGATGCATATTATAAAAAAGCTCAACAAGTTAGAACACTTGTAAAACAAGAATTTAAAAAAGCATTTGAAAAGTATGATGTAATATTAACACCTACTTCGCCAATAGTTGCTTTTGATATTGGTACTAAATCATCAAATCCTATGGAAATGTATTTATCTGATATATGTACAGTTCCTGTAAATATTGCAGGAGTTCCTGCTATTTCAATTCCATGTGGAGTAGATAGTAATAATATGCCAATAGGAATGCAATTAATAGGAAATTATTTTGATGAAGAAACTATATTAAATGCAGCATATACTTATGAACAAGCAACAAACTTTAGAAGTAAATATAGACCAAATATCTAAGTAAAGGAGATTTAAAATGTCAATAGAAGATTATGAAGTAGTCATTGGACTAGAAATACATGCCGAACTTTCAACAAAAACAAAGATATTTTGTAACTGTTCTACAGAATTTGGTGCAGAACCAAATACACATGTATGCCCAGTATGTATGGCGATGCCAGGAGCTCTTCCAGTGCTAAATGAAAAAGTAGTTGAATATGCTGTAAAAGCAGGATTAGCAACAAGCTGTACAATTTCAAAAGACTCTAAAAATGATAGAAAAAATTATTTTTATCCAGACCTTCCAAAATCATATCAAATATCACAATTTGATAAACCTCTATGTGAACACGGAAATGTAGAAATTGTATTAGATAGAGAAAAGAAAACAATAGGAATTACAAGAATACATATTGAGGAAGATGCAGGAAAATTAAATCATAATGAATTTGGAGCTGGAAGTTTAGTAGATTTAAACAGAGCAGGAGTTCCACTAATAGAAATAGTTTCAGAACCAGATATGCGTTCAGCTAAAGAAGCAGAAGCATATATGAGAAAAATAAAATCTATACTAGAATATATTGAAGTATCAGATTGTAAAATGCAAGAAGGTTCATTAAGAGCAGATGTTAACGTTTCTGTTATGAGAAAAGGAAGCAAAGAGTTTGGAACACGTACAGAGATGAAAAATATGAGCTCTTTTAGATCAATTGTAAGAGCAATTGAATATGAAGCACAAAGACAAGTTGATGTTCTTGAAGATGGAGGAAAAATTGACCAAGAAACTTTAAGATGGGATGATATATCTGGTAAAACATTTTCAATGAGAGATAAAGAAGATGCACAAGATTACAGATATTTTCCAGAGCCAGATTTAGCAGCAATTAGGTTATCAGATGAATATATTCAAAACATAAAAAACAATTTACCAGAATTACCAGAAAGCAGAAAAGAACGTTATTTAACAGAATACAGTTTATCTGAAAAAGATGCAAGGATGTTAACAGCTTCAAAACACATGTCAGACATGTTTGAAAAAGCATTATCAATATGTAATAATGCAAAATCAGTAGCAAACTGGTTGCTCTCAGATGTTTCAAGAATATTAAATGAAAAAGAACTTGAGCCATCTCAAATTCCATTTACAGCAGAACAATTAGCTGAAATGATTATACTAATTGATAAAGGAACAATAAGTTCTGCAATTGGTAAAAAAGTATTAGAAGAATTATTTGAAAATCCAAAAAATCCTGAAGAAATAGTAAAAGAAAAGGGATGGATACAAATTTCAGATGAGGGAGCTATAAAAGAAATAGTATTAAAAATACTAGAAAATAACCCACAATCTATTGCAGACTACAAAGCAGGAAAAGATAGGGCATTAGGATTTTTAGTTGGTCAAGCAATGAAGGAGACTAAGGGAAAGGCTAATCCTCAAATGCTTAATAAGTTGTTTTTAGATGAGTTAAATAAATAAATGAAAAAGGTGAAATTCTTGAATAGAGAATTTCACCTTTTTATTTAAGATGTATCAAATAATATCTAAAGTACAGATATATTCAGAAAATCTTTTGGACCAGTCAATTAGAGCTTCTTGTGTCTCAAATTTTCCAAGTTCCCAAGAAATAATTTCGGATTTGATGTTTTCATCAAAATTAATTTCTTGGTAGTTACAAAGTTTTTCGAGTAAGCAAATAAGTTCTTCTTTTTTGTTTTGAAAATCTTGTTGGTACTTATTAGTTTCGCTATCCAGTATTTGTGCTCCAGCACATATACAGGTTCTAAAAAAAGCACCAATAATGTGAGTTTTTAAAATTTGAAATTGTCCTCTTTTAATCTCCAATTCATCTTTTTCATCAAGCTCTCTAATCTTAACATGTCTTTCCCAACCATTTTCAGATTCTTTGTCAATCTTCCGTAAAACCAAATAACGTTCTATGCATGAAATGGCTATTCGAAAGGGTTTTGTAATTTCAAAACAAAAGAATTTTAAATGTAAAAAACAAACAAAGAGTTTAATCCGCAACTTCATAAATACATCTTTCATAATATTTCCTCCTTACAATTGTTATACGAGAATTTTAAAATACTATTTATCTTTATTTCGCATAGCTACGAATGATAATATATATAATATCATATTTTTATATAAATTTCAATATTTTTGATTGATTTTTTTAAATTCTATAAATTGCAATAATAAGTGTCGCACTTTTTTATAAATAATTCATAAAATTTTA
>ERZ773131.126-NODE-126-length-68056-cov-13.513860_pt1 | contig 68056 bp, 77 predicted proteins | sample MGYA00511082_ERZ773131 | MGnify/ENA primary metagenome ERZ773131 (study PRJEB29015, sample SAMEA2737813) | human gut metagenome | biome: human gut; feature: human-associated habitat; material: faeces | place: China | collected 2012 ... | reverse complement strand
AGCATTATTTTCGTTAATAAGTACATCACGGACCTTTTCAAGAGTAACCTTTTTCATGTTAGGGCAGAACTGACGGATTCCAACAGAATAGAATTTTTTATCCGGATTTTTTAATGTAAGCTGATGAAGCACACCCATTTCCGTGCAGATAATAAAACGGTCGGCAACACTCTTTGTCGCGTAATCAATAATTTCCGATGTACTGCCTACAAAATCCGAAAGTTCGATAACATCTTCCGTACATTCCGGGTGCGTAAGCACCAGTGCTTCCGGATGCGCTTCCTTTGCTGCCTTTACATTTTCTGCATGAATACTCTTATGTACATGACAAAAACCGTCATGGAAGATAAAATGCTTTTCCGGCAGCTGTTTTGCCACATATCTGCCTAAATTGTTATCCGGCACAAAAAAGATATTCTGCTCCGGAAGATTTTTTACAACCTTCACGGCATTGGATGATGTCACACAGACATCGGACACTGCCTTAATTTCTGCGGTTGAATTGACATAACAGACTACGGCAACGTCAGGATTTTCTTTTCTGACCTGTTCTATCTGTTCTACCGTAACCATATGTGCCATTGGGCAGTCTGCGTGGGCATCTGCCATTACCACGTTCTTTTCCGGATTTAAGATTTTGGCACTTTCGCCCATGAAGGATACACCGCAGAACAAAATATTCTGCTGTGTAACCTGTGTGGCAACCTTACTTAAATAAAACGAATCTCCTACATAATCCGCAATTTCCTGTACGGCACCGTCCACATAATAATGGGCCAGAATGACAACATCTTTTTCCTTTTGCATTTTCTTTATTTTGTATTGAATTGTAAGCGTCATATACTACGCTTGGCATCATTACCATTCCTGCACCACCACCATAAGGTGTATCATCTACTTTTTTATGCTTATCTTTTGAAAAATTTCTGATGTTAATCAAGTTTATTTGTATTAACTGCTTTTCAATTGCTTTTCCAATAATGCTTTGCTTTACAGCTTCAAACATTTCTGGAAAAAGAGTTAATATGTCAAATTTCATGATTTTTCCTTTCTTAAATTAATCCTTTTATTATATGAACTGTTATCCTTTCTTGTTCTAAATCAATTTGTTTGATAACTTCTTTAGTTCCAGGTAATAATATTTGTTTTCCATCTTCTGATTTTATAACATAAATATCATTAGCACCAGAATTATATATATCTTCTACTTTTCCAAGTAATATATTTTCATCAGTATAAACTGTAAGTCCAAGTAAATCTGCAATGAAATAAGTATCTTTTGGAAGCTTTTTACTATTAGATCTTGCAATTTTTAAATAACAACCTCTATATTTTTCAGCTTCTTCAACAGTATCAATTCCTTTTAGTTTTAATAAGACTTGATTCTTACTATATTTTGTTTCTTCAATTTCGACTTCTGAAAGCTTTCCATCTTTTACTAATAGAATAGATTTTAGCTTTTCAAATTGTGAAATATCATCTGTAAAAGGATTTACTTTTACCATACCTTTAATTCCAAAGTGATTTACAATTTGTCCTATTTCAAAATATTCTTGTTTCATATAATTCCTCTAATCCACAAATTCAATAACTACTTTTTTGTGTTCTTTGGCTGCTAAAGATTTCATAACAGTACGAATTGCTTTTGCAACTTTTCCTTGTTTTCCTATTACTTTACCCATATCAGATTCTGCTACTTTTACTTCAAAAGTTAAAGTATTTTCTTCTTCCTTTGGACTTATTGTAACTTTATCTTTATTTTCAACCAAGTTTAGAATAATAGTTTCTAAAATTTCTTTCATTTTTAAGTTTTACCTTCCTTAAGAAAATTATTTTTTAGATGCTCTTTCTATTAGTTCTTTTACTGATTCTGTTGGTTTTGCACCATTTTTAATCCATGTAGCTAATTTTTCGTCATCTAATATAATTGTAGAAGGTTCTGTCATTGGATCATAAGAACCAATTTTTTCGATGATTTTTCCATCTCTTGGGCTTTTAGAATCTGCTACAACTATGTGATAGAATGGAGCTTTTTTAGCACCTTGTCTTTGTAATCTGATTTTTACCATTTGTTTTTCACCTCCTGAAAATTTGTTATTTATATTTTTTAAAATTAAAAACTTTATTAAATAATAATGTTAAAATCGCTGGTCCTTGGTGTCGAGCTTCCTTCCCTTGAATGTCACAAAAACAAATAAATTTGTTTTTGGACACTATCGGTTGGAACTCTACAACCGTTACGCTTCGCTCCACCTTACGCGGACTGCGCTTTCTTTTAACATTATTATTCTAAATTTTTTATTGAATATTTAAAATTTAAAATTTTTAGTATCAATGTTCTTCATCATCTTTTTAATTCCACCTTTGTTGCTTTGCATTTGTTTCATCATTTTTTGTGTCATTTCGAAAGATTTCATGAACTTATTTATTTCTTGTACTGAAGTTCCACTTCCTTTAGCAATTCTTACTCTTCTACTTCCATTTAATAGTTTTGGATTTTTTCTTTCTGCTTTTGTCATTGAGCAAATCATTGCTTCAATTCGTACAAATTCTTTATCATCTATTTTTACATCTTTTAGTTGATTCATTCCAGGAATCATTTTTAGTAAAGATGAAAATGAACCCATTTTTTTGATTTGTCTTAGTTGTGTTAAATAATCATCTAAGTCAAATTCTTTTTTCTTAAGCTGTTTTTCTATTTTTTCAGCTTCTTCTAAGTCAAAACTTTCTTCTGCTTTTTCTATAATTGAAAGTACATCTCCCATGCCTAAAATTCTTTGTGCCATTCTGTCTGGATGAAATACTTCTATATCACTTAATTTCTCTCCTGTTGCTGCAAACTTAATTGGTCTTCCTGTAACTTTTTTTACTGATAAAGCTGCACCGCCACGAGTATCACCATCTAATTTTGTAAGAACTACACCATCGATACCTAAGTTTTCATTAAATGATTTTGCAACATTTACAGCATCTTGACCTGTCATACTGTCTACTACTAATAAAATCTCATGTGGTTTTACATTTGCTTTTACATTTTTTAATTCTTGCATTAACTCTTCATCAATGTGTAATCTACCTGCTGTATCTAGTATTACTACATCATTTAATTTACTCATTGCTGTTGACATAGCTTGTTTAGCAATATGTACAACATCTTTTGATTGTTCATTTGCAAAAACTGGTATGTTGAGTTGTGCTCCAACTACTTGTAATTGTTTTATAGCTGCTGGTCTATATATATCACATGCAACTAATAATGGTTTTTTACCTTGTTTTCGAAGTAAATTTGCAAGTTTTCCTGCTGTTGTTGTTTTTCCTGATCCTTGAAGTCCTACTAGCATAATAACTGTTGGTGGATTAGGAGTAAAGTTTATTTTACTTTCTGTTCCTCCTAAAAGTTCTATTAATTCATCCTTTACTATTTTAATAACTTGTTGCCCTGGAGTTAATGATTTTAATACATCTTGCCCCAATGCTTTTTCTTGAACAGTTGCAATAAATTCTTTAACTATTGTATAGTTAACATCTGCCTCAAGTAATGCAAGTTTTACTTCTCTAAGCATTTCTTTTAAATCTGATTCTGTAATTCTTGCTTTTCCTCTAAGTTTATTAGTAATATTCTGAAGTTTTGAACTTAATCCCTCAAAAGCCATTTGTTAGCTCCCTTCTTCTAAATAGTATTTATAAATTTTGAAAAGAATTATTATTTGAGTAGGAAAAGTTTATTACAAAGGCAAAGGCGCAACCTGTTGGTTATAACTGCGTTTTTAATGAACTTTGACGACCTCAAATGATGATTATTTTTAAAATTTTTATGCTAAACAACTTAATTCTTCTCTAACATGATTTAAAATTTTCTCAATTTTCCTATCAGAAGATGTATCTTCTATTTTGCTTAACTCTTCTAATATTTGTTGAAGCTTGCGTTCTTGCTTTACTGTTTTTTCCATAAACGATAGCTTTTCTTCTAGCTCGAAAAGTTTATTTTCCCCCTTTTTTATTATATCTCTTACTGCCTGCCTTGTTATATTATTATTTTCGGCAATCTCTGAAAGTGATAAGTCATTATTATAGTAATCGTTAATTATTTCATATTGTTTATCAGTTAACATTTTGCCATATATTTGACACAACATACTTATTTTAACGTTTTTTTCCAAATGACATCACTCCTTTGTCTTGAGTAATAATTGTTACTTTTCTAAATCAGATAAAGTATTTATCTTCGGGTTATGAGCCCTCATAAAAAATATCAGCATTATTTTGTAATGCTAATATACTTTACACTATTTTTGTTGATTTGTCAAGTGTTTTGACCAAGAATTTAATTTATTACATAAAAAAAACGCTCCTAAGAGCGTTTTTTATAAAATTATTTTCTAGGATTTTTGATTGCTGCTTGTGCTGCTGCTAATCTTGCAATTGGAACTCTGAATGGTGAGCATGATACATAAGATAATCCTATGTTATGGCAGAATTCAACACTTGATGGTTCTCCACCATGTTCTCCACATATTCCTAATTTGATATTTGGTCTTGTAGCTTTTCCTTTTTCAACAGCCATTTTTACAAGTTGTCCAACACCTTTTTGATCTAATTTTGCAAATGGATCTGATTCATAAATTTTGTTTGCATAGTAATCTCCTAAGAATTTACCAGCATCATCACGGCTAAATCCAAATGTCATTTGAGTTAAGTCGTTTGTTCCGAATGAGAAGAATTCTGCTTCTTCAGCAACTTCGTCAGCTGTTATTGCAGCTCTTGGAATTTCAATCATTGTACCAATATGGTATTGCATGTCTGATTCTTTTTCCTTTTTAACTTGTTCTGCAACTTCAATTACTATATCCTTAACAAATTTTAATTCTTTCTTTTCTCCAACTAATGGAATCATTATTTCAGGAACTATATCATATCCTTCTTCTTCTTTTACTTCAATAGCTGCTTCCATTAAAGCTCTTGTTTGCATTTTTGCAATTTCAGGATATGTTACTGCTAAACGGCATCCTCTGTGTCCCATCATTGGGTTGAATTCGTGTAAGTCAGCACATTTTTGTTTTAAATGTTCAACTGTTACACCCATTTCTTCAGCTAATGCTTTTATATCATTTTCGTCAGTTGGTAGGAACTCATGTAGAGGTGGGTCTAAATAACGAACTGTCATTGGTAGACCTTTTAACTCTTTGTACATTGCTTTGAAGTCACCTTTTTGGAATGGTATTAATTCATTTAATGCTTTTTCACGAGCTTCAACTGTTTCTGATAATATCATTTTTCTAATTTTTGGAATTCTGTCTTCTTCAAAGAACATGTGCTCTGTTCTACATAATCCAATACCTTCAGCACCTAATTCAACTGCTTTTTTAGTATCTCTTGGGTTATCAGCATTTGTTCTAACTCCTAAGTTTCTGAATTCATCAGCCCAAGCCATTATTCTTCCGAAGTTTCCACTTATTTCTGCTTCATGAGTTGGAATATCTTCTCCATAGATGTTACCTGTTGTTCCATCAATAGAAATGTAATCACCTTTATGGAATGTTCTTCCACCTAATTCAAATTCTTCTTTTTCTTCATTTATTTTGATATCTCCGCATCCTGCAACACAGCAAGCACCCATACCACGAGCAACAACTGCTGCATGTGATGTACGTCCACCACGAACTGTTAATATACCTTGTGCAGCTGCCATACCTTCAATATCTTCTGGTGTTGTTTCTAGACGAACTAGAACAACTCTTTCACCTTTTCCACCTTTTCCAAGTTCTTTTGCTTCTTCAGCTGTAAATACAACTTTACCTGCACCAGCACCTGGAGCTGCATTTAAACCTGTTCCAATTACTTTAGCTTGTTTTAAAGCTGTTGGTTCAAATACTGGGTGTAATAATTGATCTAATGATTTAGCTTCAATTCTTAAAACTGCTTCTTCTGGAGTAATCATTCCTTCGTCTACTAAATCGCAAGCGATTTTAATAGCTGCTGGAGCTGTTCTCTTTCCATTTCTTGTTTGTAAGAAGTATAGTTTTCCTTCTTGAATTGTGAATTCCATATCTTGCATATCACGATAGTGATTTTCAAGTTTATGAGCTAATTCCATGAATTCTTTGTAGCATTCTGGTAAATCTTCTTCTAGTTTTGTAATAGGTTGTGGTGTTCTAACACCTGCAACAACGTCTTCACCTTGTGCATTGATTAAGTATTCACCATATATTCCTTTTTCACCTGTAGCTGGATCACGAGTAAATGCAACACCTGTTCCAGATGTTTCTCCCATGTTACCAAATACCATAGCTTGTACGTTTACAGCTGTTCCCCAATTTCCTGGTATATCATTCATTCTTCTATATACTATAGCTCTTGGGTTGTCCCAGCTTCTAAATACTGCTTTAACTGCTCCCATTAATTGTTCTGTTGGGTCTTGTGGGAATTCTTCTCCATTCATGTTCTCTTTATATACTGCTTTGAATCTTTTTACTAATTCTTTTAAATCATCTGTTGTTAATTCTGTATCATAATGAACACCTTTTTCTTCTTTTAATTCGTCTATTATTTTTTCAAAGTATGATTTTGAAACTTCCATAACAACATCTGAATACATTTGAATAAATCTTCTATATGAATCATAAGCAAATCTTGGATTTCCTGTTTTAGCTGCAAATCCTTCAACTGCTACGTCATTTAAACCTAGGTTTAATATTGTATCCATCATTCCTGGCATTGATGCTCTAGCACCACTTCTTACTGATACTAATAGTGGATCACTATTGTCTCCAAATTTTTTACCTTGTATTTCTTCTAGTGTTTTTAAAGCTGTGAAGATTTGATCTTGAATTTCTTTTGAAATAGTTTTTCCATCTTCATAATATTTTGTACAAGCTTCTGTTGTAACTGTAAAGCCTTGTGGAATTGGTAAACCTAGGTTAGTCATTTCAGCTAAGTTAGCTCCCTTTCCTCCAAGTAGTTCACGCATGCTTGCGTTTCCTTCCTTAAATAAGTATACGTACTTTTGACTCATAAAGAACCTCCTTAAAATTTTATTGTTTTAACAATATATTAGTTATAAGTAAAATTAGGCTTATAACATTTCCATTATATATGCAAATATGAAAAAAGTAAAGAAATTTCTAAAAAATTCTTTACTTTTTACTTTATTATTAATTTTCTTCTTTATATATTTTTAGTTTAATTAGAACACTATATATTTTAGAACCAAATGGGATCATCATAATGTCTTCTTTTCTTAATATTTTTAAAGCAAATATTAAAACTATGTAAATTAATGCTCCAAATATTATTGAAAGAATTGTGCTTATGCTCATTCTAACTATATTATTTAATGCTTGGTTTATTAAATAGGTACTCACTCCCATAATCACAGAGGCAATTATAGGTGCAATTATCATTCTTCCACATTTAAAATGTAATTTTATATTTTTTTGTAATGCAACAATACATATTAGAAATGCTACCAATTGACAAATTACTGTACTTATTCCAGCACCCATTATTTCAATTTTTGGATTACTAATTAAAACTATATTTAATACAAATTTTATTATTATTCCAATTATTAATGATATTGCAGGTATATATGTTTTGTTTAATCCATATAGTCCACCATTAACAGTTTGATTTAATGCAATAAATATCATTGCAATTGCATATACCATTAATACTTCTGCTCCATCACTTGCTGTTGGGTAAATTAAGCTTAATATTGGTTGTGCCAAAGATATAAAACCTACTGCACATGGAAGTACTATTAATAGTGAAGCAAATATTGAAAACGTCATTCTTTTTGATGCTGTTTTCATGTCTTTTTGAGCAATTGCTCCAGAAATTGCTGGTACTAATGCTGTTGAAAAAGCAACATTCACAGCAATTGGTAAATTTACTAATGTGTCTACCTTAGATAGTATTCCATTTTTACTCATTGCTAAAGCTTCTAATTGTTCTTTTACTGGGTACATATTTGCAAATGCTGTTTGAATGCACCTGCTTACTGTTGCAGTATCTATAAGTGGGCTAACTACTGATATTATTGAACTAATTGTAACAGGTACTGAAATTATTAATATTTTTTTCAATAATTTCATTGCTGTTAGTTCATCTTCTTCAGACTTTTGATTTGGTTCTATTTTTATTTTCTTTCTTTTGTAATATATAATTAAGTAAACAAATGTAAGTATTATAGCTAATGTAGTTGAAAGATTTCCTCCTGCTGCCATAATATATGGCTCTCTTCCAAGTAGCGCATAAACAAATGTTATAGATAATACACAATTAAAAAATTGCTCTATTATTTGAGAATAGCTTGTTGGTTTCATATCATTAAGTCCTGCAAAGTATCCTCTAAATACTGCAGATGCTGAAACAAATGCTATTGCAGGTGCAAGTACTTGCATAACATATTTAGTGTCTGCAACATCATACATTGCAATTGCTATATATTCTGCTCCAAAAAACAATCCAAAAGATAATACTATTCCTATTCCTACAAAGAATGCCATACATATTTTAAATATTCTTTGTGCTCCTTTATTATCTCCTTTTGCTATTCTTTCTGATACTAATTTAGATACAACACTTGGTATTCCTATTGATGATAGCGCAAGCAATAATGAATATATTTGATATCCTGCCGAGTAATACCCAAGTCCAGTATCTCCAAATCCCTCAAAGTTAGTTATTACAAATTTGTATACTAGTCCTAATACCTTTACCATTATTTGTGCAAACATTAATATTAGCACATTTTGCATAAAGGATGATCTTTTTTTCGTTTCTTTTTGTTCCATTTGATTCCTTTCTGTTGTTTTTTATTATGCCACTATAACTTTTCAATAGTTTATTTTTCAAAGTTAAATTTGGGCATCATTCCTATTTTTTCTGGTGTATGAACTGGCAATTGATATATGTCATGTCCGTGGAAATTCATTTGCTTCAACAAATAAAGGTCCTTCTGGTGTAAATGCAACATCCCAACCAACATAACCCATTTCAGGTATTTCTTGGCATGCTTTTTTACAAAGTTCAATTGCCTCATTCCAATATGGAAACTTAAATCCCTTTATAGTTTCACCTGTTTGAGGATGTTTTTCATATACATTTTTTTGTTTATCTATTGCAAGTTGTGTTACAGTTCCAGTTTTTTCATCCACTGGTGCAACCATTCCTCCACTATTAAAGTTATCTACACACTTTCCGTTATTTCCAATTCTAAAGTATGCACATATAATATGTGGCTCCAATTTTACATTTTTTCTTTGCTCTTTTGGTATAGTTAGAAGAGATTTTCCATCTTCAGTTGTAACTACTGTTACTATTCTTACAGTATTTATTGCATTTGGATATATTTTCGCTACTTCAGGATGTTGTTTTATTACCTCTTCTAGTTCAAAGTTGTGTCCTTCTTTACTTAAGTAATCATATAATTCATCTAAAGATTTATAGTCTGAAGTATTAATTTTTTCTATTCCTTTACCACATCCACCATCAATTGGTTTTGCCATAAATGTAGAATGTTTTTCTAAAAATTTTATTACATCTTCTTTTGGCACTCCATTTACTTTTATCCAATCTCTTTTTAAATACTTATTAAATGTACTATTAAACTCATCTTTATTTTGAAAATAATGAAGTGCATCCATATCACAGTATTTTGTTACAAAGTTATTATTTCTTCCTCTTGTTAAATATGTATCTCTTTGTTCATCTGTTAAATTATACATTTCAAATAAATCATAGTCCATATATCCAGCGCCATAACGCCTTGCACATTTTTGCATGTCTAAAAATATTTTTAATTTTGACATTTTAGTTTTGCTATGTATTGAATTAATTTTTTCAAACATAGCTTTTTTATCCATAGTTTTTAATCTTTTTAAAATATATATAATATTTCCCATTAAATTCTCCTAAAAAATATAGTATATAACCTTTTAAGATTATATACTATTTAATAATTATATTGCAAGTTTTTTATTAAAGTTGTATTTGTTTAAAGCTTTTAAATTAATATAAATTCAATTTTTTAAAGTACATATAATTAATTTCTTCTTTACATAAGTTTTGGTTTAGTTATATATATTTGTCCTTCATATTCAATTCCATCTTTTACTAATATAAATGTTTGAGTTGTATTATAAACTTTTTCTATTTCATCATTATTAAATCCAAAGCTGCTACGGAAAGTTCCGTAAATATCATTCACATACATTTTATTTTCGTTTATCTTTTTAATATCTCCTTCACTTATTTCTATTTTTCTATCATCATATATTATGTATGCTTTGTCAAAGTTTACATTTTTATTTTCTATTAAATCATTTAACATAATATTCGTTCTGTTACTTTCTTGATTTACAGTACTAGTAACTTCATATCTTTGTTGTATTGTTTTGTCTATATTTGTTACTTCTATTTTTTTAGAATATGTTTTGCCTGTTATTAGCTCTTGTACTTTAAATGTATATGTTCCATTTTCTGTTGCATAATATGTACTTGAAGCCTGTTCATCCGGATTAATTATAGCATACCCTGGCATTGTTCCTGTAGTTTCATCATAATATAAGTTTCTTAGTATCTCTATAAGGAATATTTCCACTTTAGTAAATCCATCATCATCAGGCATTTCACTCTGTACCCAATTCCAAAAAGCATCTTCTGTTTCATTATCAATAATTTTTTTACCTTTCATCCATTTAAGAGCATCTTCAAATGTTTTACAATTTGCATTATAAAATCCTTTATTAATGTATGGTATTATATTTATTTTTATCATCTCTTTTTTTCTTTCATCACTTAGTGATTTTACATGGTTAATTAATTCCTCTTCTGTTATTATATTTTGAGTCATTCCTTTTACTGATTCTACCTTTAGTTTAACAGCTCTTGCTTTCTCATTTTCTGGTGTTTTGCTTATGACTATTTCTACATCACTATAGCTTATTTCTTTTATAATAGTTCCATCTTTTTTCTTTATTATTATTTTTTCTTGTTCTTTATCAATTTCATCTTCTGTAACTAGTTTTTTATCAAGCAAATCTTCTAGCATTTTGTCTGCTGTTTCTTTTTGTTTATTTATTGATGAATTTATAAAATTACTTTGTTTCCAATTTGCAACCACTTCTTCTACTTGTGCAGCTCTTATTTTTAGTCCTGAATCTTGTGCTTTTTCTATGAGTCCACTGTCACTAAATAGTATATTTGTTGATACTCCTGCTAATATTAATAATACCACTATTGTTACCACTAGTGCTATTAAAGTAATACCTTTTTCTTTTTTTAGTTTCATATTCACTTTTCCTCCCTTTATTTAACACGCAAAAGGACAAACTGTTTTTGCTTACAGTCTGCCTTGTTTTCATTGTCAATAAAGCTAAAAATTTTAGCTTGCTTATTTATTAGAATGTAGTTTTCTCCCACAACCATAAGGTTTTTAGTTTTCATTTTATACGTGCCTCTTTCTATTTTTCATTTGAATTTTCTCTGTAATTATAATAATATAACTATTTTATTTTTGCAAGAATTTATAACAATATTTTACAATTTTCTTATTAAAATTGAACTTTCTCATTAATCCAGTTTTCTAGTTCATCAATTTTTACTCTTACTTGTTCCATTGTATCTCTATCTCTAATTGTAACACATTCATCTTCTAATGTATCGAAATCAATGGTTACACAATATGGTGTTCCTATTTCATCTTCTCTTCTATAACGTTTACCAATACTTCCTGCTTCATCATAATCACACATAAAGTTTTTAGATAATTTTGCATATACTTCTTCTGCTTTTTCACTTAATTTTTTAGAAAGTGGAAGTACAGCTACTTTATATGGTGCTAAAGCAGGATGTAAATGTAATACTGTTCTTACATCTCCTTCTGCAATTTCTTGTTCTTCATAAGCATTACATAAGAAGGCTAAAGTTACACGGTCACAACCTAATGATGGTTCAACACAATATGGTACAAATTTTTCTCCTGTTTCTTGATCTAAGTAAGTAAAGTCTTCTCCTGAATATTGAGCATGTTGTTTTAAGTCATAATCTGTTCTATCTGCAATACCCCATAATTCTCCCCATCCAAACGGAAATGCAAATTCGATATCTGTTGTACCTTTGCTGTAGAAACATAATTCTTCTGGGCTGTGGTCTCTTAATCTAATTTTTTCTTCTTTCATTCCTAAATTTAAAAGCCAATTTTTACAGAATGCTCTCCAATATTCAAACCATTCCATATCTGTTCCTGGTTTGCAGAAAAATTCAAGTTCCATTTGTTCAAATTCACGAATTCTAAATATAAAGTTACCTGGTGTAATTTCATTTCTAAATGATTTACCAACTTGACCAATTCCCATTGGTAGTTTTCTTCTTGTTGTTCTTAGTACGTTTTTAAAGTTTACAAATATACCTTGTGCTGTTTCTGGTCTTAAATAAATTTCTGAACTGCTATCTTCTGTAACACCTTGGTATGTTTTGTACATTAAATTGAATTTTCTAATTGGTGTAAAGTTTTGTTCTCCGCATTTAGGACATACAATATTATTTTCTTTTATGAAGTTTATCATTTCTTCGTCTGTCATACCGTCTGCAACCATATCTTTATTATTTTCATGAGCCCAATCTTCAATTAGTTTATCTGCTCTGTGCCTTGTTTTACAGTTTTTGCAATCTATTAGCGGATCACTAAAACCTCCTACGTGACCAGAAGCTATCCATGTTTTTGGATTCATTAATATTGCTGCATCTAAGCCTACATTATATTTGCTTTCTTGCACAAATTTTTTCATCCATGCTTTTTTTACATTGTTTTTTAATTCCACTCCTAAAGGGCCGTAGTCCCAAGCATTTGCTAGACCTCCATAAATTTCTGAGCCTGGGTAAACAAATCCCCTTGATTTGCACAATGCTACTAGTTTTTCCATTGTTAATTCTGACATAAAAATTCCTCCTTTTTACTCAAGTGTGCCAATGGGGACGGAGAATTTTGGCACATTTTAATTATTGAAACAATTTATTTTAATTAAAGTTATGAAATGTGCCAAAATTCTCCGTCCCCATTGGCACACTTGCTAGAAATCAAAAAAACTTTCATTCCTAGCTTTTATTGTATTTATTGCTTCATCTGTTATTTTATTTTTATCAAGTTTTCTCATTATTAATACCACAACTGCAACTATTGCAAATGTTACACCATATATAATTAAGCTTAGTTTCCAATTTCCTTTTAATAAACTTGCACCAGCTAATGTTGAAGATATTACTGATGGAAATCTTGCAAGTGTAGATATTAATATAAATTCTGTTGGCTTTATTGGTAGTAATGCTGCTATGTATGTTAGCAAGTCTTTTGGTGTTCCTGGTATAAAAAATAGTATAAATATTATATATCTAATTGTTTGAGGATTTTGAAACAATTTACTTTTTTCTATTTTTTCTATCTTTTCTGGTTTCACAAATTCATATATAAATTCTCTACCTAATTTATGAACTAGTAAATATATAAATGCTGAGATTATAGCTGCTGATATCATTATAAATACTGTTCCACATAGTCCACCATAGCATAACCCTGCTAATATTTCTATTGGCTCACCTGGTATTATAAATAAAAATATTTGTGCAAACTGAAGTCCAAATAGCATTAAGAATCCCATAAAACCAGATTCATTTATTTTTTGCTTGAAAGCTTGTTGCCCTGCCTCGTTTGATAGTTCCTTAAATGTTGGAATTAAATATACTGTTGTTATTGCCATTATTGCTATTACTACTATCAATAATATTATTTTAAATATTTTAGTTTTTTGTTTCATTTTTCCTCTTTTCTTTATACGGCCTCATCATCACAATCTTGAAATTGTGAATTGTATAGGCTAGCATAAAAGCCACCCTTCTCTAATAGTTCTTCATGCGTTCCTTGTTCTATAATGTCTCCTTCATTCATTACTAATATTAAGTCAGCATTTTTTATTGTAGATAATCTGTGTGCTATTATAAAGCTTGTTCTTCCTTTCATTAGATTGTCCATTGCTGCTTGTATTTGTTCTTCCGTTCTTGTATCTATTGAGCTTGTAGCTTCATCTAATATTAGTATTTCTGGGTTTGTTAATATAACTCTTGCTATTGTTAATAATTGTTTTTGACCTTGTGATATATTATTTGCTTCTTCATCAATTACCATATCATAACCCTTTGGTAAAGTTTGTATAAAATGATGAACATGTGCTGCTTTTGCTGCTTCTATTACATCTTCGTCTGTTGCGTCAGGTTTTCCATATTTGATGTTTTCTTTGATTGTTCCACCAAATAGCCATGTATCTTGAAGCACCATCCCAAATACTTTTCTTAAATCTCCACGTTTAAATTCTTGTATATTATGTCCATCAACTAATATTGCACCTTTATTTACATCATAAAATCTCATTAAAAGTTTTACTATTGTAGTTTTACCTGCACCAGTTGGACCAACAATTGCAATTTTTTGTCCATCTTTTACAGTTTCATTAAAGTCATGTATTATAACTTTATCTTCGTTATATCCAAATTGCACATGGTCAAATGTTACATTGCCTTTTATACCTTCTGTTGATATAGCATTTTCTGGATCTTGTTCTTCTTCTGGTTCTTCTAAAAACTCTAATATTCTTTCAGATGCTGCTACCATTGCTTGTAGCATACTTGAAATTTCTGCTATTTCATTTATTGGTCTTGTAAATTGTTTGTCATATTGAATAAATGATTGTATATTACCAACTGTAATTTTTCCTTGCACAGCTAAATATCCACCTAAAACTGCTATTCCAACATAACCAATATTTCCCGCAAAATTCATTATAGGGTACATTAAACCTGACATAAAATGTGATTTCCATCCTGAAGTATATAGCTCATCATTTAATTTTGCAAAAGCTTCTGCTTCTTCATTTTCTCTATTAAATACTTTTACTATTGTATGTCCACCATATATTTCTTCCACTTGACCATTTACATGTCCTAAATAGTCTTGTTGTTGTTTAAAGTATTTTTGTGATTTCTTTACTATAAATTTTACTAATATTACTGCAACTGGTATTATTGCAAGTGATACCAATGTCATGCTAACGCTTATTGTTAGCATCATTATAAATATACCTATAAGTGTACATAATGCTGTAATTATTGATGTAATACTTTGATTCATATTTTGTGAAAATGTATCTATATCATTTGTTATAACTGATAAAACTTCACCATTTGTTTTTTTATCAAAGTATTTCATTGGCAAATGATTTATTTTTTGTGCTACTTCATTTCTTAGTCTATATGTTAATTTTTGTGATACATTTGTCATTACTAAACTTTGTATTGCTGTAAATATCATACTTATAACATATAGTACAACTAAGGTAAGCAAAATGCTTGCTATTTTTGCAAAGTCAATTCCACCTGTACCTGACATTTTGTTTACTAAACCATTAAATATCTCTGTTGTTGCATTTCCAGAAATTTTTGGACCTACTATTGTAAACACTGTACTTCCTATTGCAAATGTTAGCACTATTAGTAATTGCCATTTATAATCAAGTAAATATTTTTTAAATATTTTCTTTGCAGTACCTTTGAAGTCTTTTGCTTTTTCTGTTTGCTTATTTGACTTTCTATTTCCTTTCATTTTTTATTCCTTTCTATTTTTCTAGATAGTTCTATTTATATAGAGCACACTGTGCTCCGCTACATTTTCTCATAGACTACTTAACACTATCATTCTAATTCTTCTGCAGAAAGCTGTGATAATGCAATTTGTTTATATACTTCACAATTTTGCATAAGTTCTTTATGAGTTCCTTTTCCTGCAATTTTTCCGTCATCTAATACAATTATTTGATCAGCATTTAAAACTGTATTTATTCTTTGTGCAACTATAATTACTGTTTTATTTTGTGTCTTTTCAGACAAAGCTGTTCTTAATTTTGCATCAGTTTTGTAGTCAAGTGCTGAAAAACTATCATCAAATACAAATATTTCAGGGTCTTTTGCAATTGCTCTTGCAATTGATAAACGTTGTTTTTGCCCACCTGATACATTGCTTCCGCCTTGTGCTATTTCTGATTTATATTTATCATTTTTAGTATCAATAAATTCTGTTGCTTGTGATATTTCTGCTGCTAATTTCATTTTGTCATCTGACATATTTTCATCACTATATTTTATATTGCTTTCTATTGTACCAGAGAATAGAACTCCTTTTTGTGGTACAAAACCTATTACACTTCTTAATTCTTTTTGTGTAACATCTTTAATGTTTACTCCATCAATTAATATTTCACCTTTTGTAACATCATAGAAACGAGGTATTAAATTTACAACTGTAGATTTACCACTTCCTGTACTACCTATAATTGCTGTTGTTTTTCCTGGTTCTGCTACAAAGTTTATATCACATAATAGTGGTTCATCTGCATCAGGATATTGGAAAGTAACATTTTTAAACTCTACTATTCCTTTTTTACTTTCATCAAAATGTTTTGGATCTTCTGGGTCTTTTATACTGTTTTCTCTATCTAATACTTCATTAATACGTTTTGCTGATACACTTGCTCTTGGAAGAACAATTGATATCATTGATATCATTAAAAATGCCATTACAATTTGCATTGTGTATTGTAAGAAAGCCATTATATCTCCAACTTGAATTGCATTTATATCTACATTTTTTGCTCCAACCCAAATTATTAATAAAGAAATAAGGTTCATTACAAGCATTAAAAAAGGCATCATTAAGTTCATTGCATTATTAACAAACATAAAGTTTTTCATTAGATTTTTGTTTGCTTTTTCAAATCTATCTTCTTCTTTTTTCTCTGTGTTAAATGCTCTAATTACTGGTATACCTGTAAGCATTTCTCTTGATACTAGGTTTAGTTTATCAACTAGTTCTTGCATTTTTTTAAATTTTGGCATTGCTACAACAAATAGTAATAGTACAATCATTAGTATTGCTCCAAGTGCAACTCCTATTATCCATGCCATTGGGTTTTGTTTTAACGCTATAACTTTAAATAGTCCACCTATACCAATTACAGGCGCATATACAATTACTCTAAACATCATTGATACTACATTTTGTATTTGTTGAATATCATTTGTACTACGTGTAATTAATGATGCTGTTGAAAATTCCTTAAACTCACTAATTGAAAATCCTAATATTTTTCTAAATATTTTTTCTCTTAAATTCTTTCCAAGTCTTGCTCCAACACGAGATGACAAAAACATTACTGTTATTCCACAAATCATACTAACAGCCGCTACTGCTAGCATTTTTAATCCTTCTATCCATATATATTGACTTTGGTAGTTAGTTGGATCAACTATTGCTTCTGTTATTCCATTGTTTACTATTCTTGTTATGTAATCTGGCAATGATAAATCGACATACGCTTGAATTACAAGTAATACTACAATTATAGCAATTGCTATCCATGACTGTTTCAAGTTTTTTAATATTTTAAACATTTGTTTATTCCTTTCTATCAAATTAATAGCATTATGCCTTATATTATACATGACACAATGCTATTTGTTAACATTTTTCACACAAATTTTATATTTCTTTAGGAAGTGTGCCAATGGGGACGGAGAATTTTGGCACATTTTAATTATACTAAAATAAACTACTTAAAATAGAAAAATGTGCCAAAATTCTCCGTCCCCATTGGCACACTTTTATTCTAATATGCTTCCTGCTTGTATGCTGTTTCCTCTTAGGAAGTCTGAAGTACTCATTCTCTTTGCATTTTCCGCTTGTATTTCAAGTATTTGCAATATTCCTTGTTTTGCTTTAATAAATAGCCCTTGCTTTGGATTTGTAAATAATATTGTTCCTTCTTCTAAATTATTTAGTCTATGTTTATATTCTTTTAAGTCAGAAAACTTTTCTACTAATTCTTGTTCAGACATCACTTTTGCTTTCCAGAATTTTATCTTTTTTCCATTTAAAAATGTATATGCTCCCATTATTGGGTTTAGCCCTCTAATTAGGTTTTTAATTTGTTCTGCAGTTTGATTTTGCCAATCTATTTTTGCCATTTCTTTATTAAGCATTGGAGCCATTGTAAAATCTTCTCCTTGCTTTTCTCTTGGTGCTTTTCCTTGTTCTATCAGGTCAAGAGTTTTTACTAATAATTCTCCTCCAATTTTAGTTAACCTGTTCCAAAGTTCTCCTGTAGTTTCATCATCACCTATTTCTACTTCTTGTTTTAAAATCATATCTCCAGTATCCATTCCTGCATCCATATACATTGTAGTAATTCCTGTTGTTTTATCTCCATTTAATACTGCCCATTGTATTGGTGCAGCTCCTCTATATTTCGGAAGCAATGAACCATGAACATTTATACAACCTAATTTTGGAATATCTAGCAATTCTTGTGGTAGTATTTTTCCATAAGCTACAACACAAATAACATCTGGTTTTAATTCTTTTATTTGGTTAATAAATTTTTCATTATTTCTTACTTTTATTGGTTGATAGATTCTTAAGTTCTTTTCCATGGCATATTCTTTAACTGGAGAGCCAATCATTTTCATTCCTCTACCTTGTGGTTTATCTGGATTAGTTACAACTGCTAATATGTTATGATTTGCTTCTACCAAGCACTTTAAACTTTCTTTTGCAAAATCAGGTGTACCCATAAATACAATATTAAGCATTTGTTTCCCTCCTTAATTTTTTATTTTTTATTCTCATCAGGTGCAATATACTCTAATGTTCCTGGAATAATTTTGTCTACAAACAAAACGCCATCTAAGTGATCTATTTCATGTGCTAAAGCTTGTGCTAAAAGTCCTTCACCTTCTATTTTTACTTTTTTACCCTTTTCATTTAAAGCTTCTACTTCTATTTTTTCTGGTCTAACTATTTTTCCAAATTGATTTGGAAAACTTAAGCATCCTTCTTCAACTTCTTGTGAACTACTTTCTTTTATGATTTTAGGGTTTATTAATTTTATAGGTCCTTTATCATTGTATAAGTCAATTACTATTATTCTTTTTAAAATTCCTATCTGTGGTCCCGCTAATCCCACTCCATCATATTTGTGCATAGTTTCAACCATGTCATTCAATATTTCTACTATTTTTTCATCAACTACATCAACTTCTCTTGATTTTTTTCTTAGTATCTCATCTCCTGCTTGTCTTATAAGTCTTATTGCCAAAGTCATTTCCTCCTATTCTAATTTTTATCTCTCCTATTAATTTAAATGTTAATTTTTAAAAGAATTAGTATATTGCGCGGAAAAGTGTATTAAAAAGGCAAGGGCGCATACGTTTGTATGCAACCGCGTTTTTAATGCACTTTGACAAAGCAAGATGCTGATTATTTTAAAAATTAAAGCCAGTTGTTTGGATTCAAATCTATACTCAACCTAGCACTTCCATTTTTTCCTTCTTTTGTTTTGCTATATTCATTTATCATGTCATTTATTAAACTTATAGTATCATTTCCAAATTTGCACTTTATAATTATACGAAAACGGTATTTATTTTTTATTTTATCTACTGGTGCAGGCATTCCTTTATATAACATTATTCCTATATTTTCATTAATTACTCTGTTCTTTAAGTATTTATGTAATTCTTCCGTTACTTTAAATGCTATTTCTTTATTTTCTGCACTAATACCAATTACTATTATATCGCAAAATGGCGGATATTTCAATTGTTTTCTTAACATAATTTCAGTGTTATAAAACAACCTATAATTTTGCATTTTGGCACATTCTATACTAAAGTTATCTGGATTATATGTTTGAATTATTACCTTTCCTTGTTCCTTTTCTCTCCCTGCTCTTCCGTGCTACTTGAGTTAAAATTTGAAATGTATGTTCATTTGCCTTAAAATCATCAATATTCAAGCTTGTATCTGCAGCTATAACTCCTACTAGAGTAACATTTGGAAAATGATGTCCTTTTACAACCATTTGTGTTCCTATTAAAATATTTATGTTGTCTTTTTTAAATTTGTTTAAAATTTCTTCATGTGAATTTTTCTTTGTTACTGTATCTACATCCATACGTATTGTACTTGCTTCTGGAAATAATAAGTGTATTTGTTCTTCTAACTTTTGAGTTCCTGCACCAAAATACTTAATATTTTTACTATGGCATTTTGGACATTCTTTTGCAATTTCTTCTTCATATCCGCAATAGTGACATTTTAGTTTTTTTGAATTTGCATGATATGTCAATGTAATATCACAATTTTTACATTTTATAGTATGACCACATTCTCTACACATTACAAATGTCGAAAATCCTCTACGATTTAAAAACAATATTGTTTGCTTGTTATTTTGTAAATTTTCTTTTATCGCCTTATACAATTTACCACTAATCATAGTTTTGTTGCCTTGTTCTAATTCATTTCTTAAATCAACAATTTCTACATTTGGAAGTTTTGCATTATTAGCTCTTTTGCTTAGTTCTAGTAACTTTATTTCTCCTGTTTGTGTTTTATAAAATGTTTCTAGGTCAGGGGTTGCACTTCCAAGCACTAAACTTATGCTATTTTCTTTTGCTAAATATCTTGCTATTTCTCTTGCATGATATTTGGGCGTAGTTTCTGATTTATATGATTGATCATGCTCTTCATCCATAATAATTAACCCCAGATTTTGAATTGGGGCAAAAATAGCTGAACGAGCACCTATTACTATTTTTGCTTCATCTTTTTTTATTTTATTCCATTGGTCATATCTTTCTCCCATTGAAAGTTTACTGTGAAGTACTGCAATATTGTCTTCTCCAAATCTAGCAATAAATCTATCTACTGTTTGTGGAGTAAGAGCTATTTCTGGTACCAACATTAAACTGGTTTTGCCTTCATTAAGAACTTTTTCAATTAGTTGTAAATATACTTCTGTTTTTCCTGAACCTGTTACTCCAAATAGTAAAAATTCAGAATTAAAATTATCTTCAATTGCATCTGACACTGCATTATATGCTTTTTGTTGCTCTTCATTTAAAACAAATGAAGAATCTTTTTTTATATCCTTATTTACAAAAGGATTTCTTTCAATTTGTTTTTCTACTATTTCTATATACCCATTTTTTAATAAAGTATTTAATACTGCTTTGCTAACATCTGCAAATGTTTCTAAATCTGATATTATTACTCCTTCATTGTTTATTAAAAATTCCAGAGCTCTAATTTGTTTTTCAGATTTTACTTTTTTATTTTGTATATCTTGTTCAATATCTTCTACAGATTTTTTTAAATATACAAAATTGGCATTTTTTTCTTTTACACGATTTTCTAGTATTTTTGTAGTAGTTCCTGGTGGTAGCATTAATTTTATACAATCTGAAACATTACAAAAGTATCTTTCAGCCATCCATCTTGCAAGACTTATGCTTTTTTCATCTAAATAGTTAGCATTTATATTTACTATACTCTTTACTTTATAATCAGACTTTTCTTTAATATTAACTACAAATCCTTCCTCAAGTTCTTTTCTATTTGAAAATGGTACAAGAACTCTAGCACCTAATTTTATTTCAGGTGCTAACTCACTTGGTATTTCATAATCAAACACTCTATTTAATTGTTTTGCATTACTATTTAGTATTACTTCTGCAATCATATATCCTCTTATTATTTATGTTTTTTATGAGTATATCACAAACTCTTTTAAATAACAATTATAAAAAGAAGCAAAGTTCTAAAACTCTGCTTCTTTTAGGTTGTATTCATTATTAATAATTTCCATTATAATATTTACTGTTTTTTCTAAGTTGTTATTTTTTATAACATAATCATACATTCCTATTTTTGATTCTTCATATTGTAATCTGTTTAATCTTAATTCAATATCTTTTGTACTAGGCTTATCAATTCTATTTTCTAGTCTTCTTCTTAATTCTTCTTTTGGAACTTTCAAAAATATTGTTACAATTTTAGTGTCATTTTTTAATAATTTAATTAAATTTTCAACGCCATTTACTTCAATATCTTTTACTATTATTTTTCCATTTTGCATTTTTTCATTTAGTAATTTCTTTGATGTTCCATAATAATGGTTATGATGTGCAGAGTATTCATATAGTTCTCCTCTAGCAATCATTGCCTCAAATTCTTCAGTTGTTACGAAGTTATAAGTTTGGCCAGGTATGTCATTTTCTCTTGGTTGTCTATCAGTATATGATGGAAGTGATTCTACATTTTCCATTCTTGCTATTAATTCTTTTTTTATTGTGTCTTTTCCAGCTCCTGATACTCCTGATAATAATACTAGCATGCTTTCACCTTACCTTCTGCTATTTCGTCAGCAGCAAGTGATACAGCTGATGGTTCTTCTTTTTTAGTTAAAGGTGTGCTTCCTCCTGCTATTTGTCTAGCTCTTTTTGCAGTGATTGTTACCAATCTAAAACGATTGTCTACCTTTTCTAATAATTCTAAAACAGTTGGTTTTACTAACATATTTTTCCCTTCTTTCTATTCATTTTCTATTTTACTTGAATCGTCTTCAAATCTTCCTGCTACTGTTTCTGGTTGAACAGCAGATAAAACAACATGGTTTGAATCCATTACAATTACAGCTCTTGTTCTTCTACCACACGTTGCATCAATTGCTCTACCTTGGTCTTTTGAATCTTGTACCAATCTTTTAATTGGTGCTGATTCTGGGCTTACAATTGCTATAATTCTATCTGATGATACAATGTTTCCAAAACCTATATTTATTAATTGCATAAAAGTCCTCCTTATTATTCAATATTTTGAATTTGTTCCCTTATGTCTTCTAATATAGTTTTCATTTCAATTACTAAATTAGTAATCTCTAGTTTTCCAGATTTTGATCCAATAGTATTTGTTTCTCTATTCATTTCTTGCATTAAAAAGTCTAGTTTTTTACCATTTGGCTGATCTTGCTCTAATAAATTTTTAAATTGTGCTATATGACTTCTTAATCTTGTTAGCTCTTCTTCTGTTGAACATTTGTCAGAATATATAACTATTTCTTGTGCTAATCTGTCTTTGTCAACTACATCTACTTTTAAAAGTTCTTTAATTCTTTCTTCTAATTTTACAATATATTCTTCAACAAGTCCAGTAGAAAGATCAGAAATTTTATTAACATCTTCTTCAATATTTTTTAGTCTTTCTTCTAAATCTTGTTTTATTCTATTGCCCTCTATGCTTCTCATATCAATAAAATTGTCAATTGCATTTTCTAAACACTCTGATAGTTCATTCCATATTATTTCTAAGCTATCTTCTTCTAATTGTATATTTAATACATCTGGCATTTTCGAAACTTCTGTTGCTCTAAGTCCACTTGGTATATCTGCTTCTTCTGCTAGTTCAGATAATTCTTTAATATATAATTTAGCTAATTCTTTATTTAATACAACATTTTTTCCTTCAAGTCCGTAATTTGCATAATTTACAAATACTTCTATTTTTCCTCTTGATACTCTGTTTAATACAGCCTTTCTAATTTTGTCTTCTATGCATAGTAAGTTTCGTGGTGCTTTAACTGTAATATCTGCATACTTGTGATTTACAGAACGAATTTCTACTAAATATTCTCTTGCTTCCTTTTCTAATTTTGCTCTTCCAAAGCCGGTCATACTTTTCATGTTTTGTCTTCCTTTCATAATGACATATTATTTTTTTATTATTTCTTTCATTGAATTAATATAATATTGTTTTTTCATTTTTTGATAAATTATTATAGATTTTACAGTATAATAAATTGCAATTGTATATGTAATTAAGACTGTTATTATAACAAAATTGCTATGACACATAATGTCCAAATATATAAATGCTAACATAGCAAAAGCTAGTATTAATGTTTCTATTCCATAAATAGCTATTTTTCCACTGTCTTTTTTATATGCATATTCAAAAACTCCAATTGCAATAGCTAATATTGATACAGCAAATACTTTTAAATCTACTAAAAATACTGAATTTTCAATATTTATAAATCCAAGGATAATAAAGTTTAAAAATACTACCATCACAATTGCAATTGCTATGTTTTTAAATACTTCAACATTCATTTTATCCTGCTCTTCTTTTGGTATAACTTTTTTAGCAGTTATTTCCTTCTTAAGTGTTTCCTGTATTTTTTTTATATCAATTTTTTCTATACTTTTTTTATTTTCTTCAACTATTTCTTCTTTTATTTTCTCTTTATTTTTTTGAGTAGAAGGTTTCTCTTTTTTGGTTGTTGATTTTTTATTCTTTTCAGAAGGAGCTTTTTTAGCACTACTTTTCGTTGTTGATTTCTTTTTTGTAGTAGTACTTGTTTTTTTAGCAGTTTCAGCTTTAGGTGCTGATTTAGAACTTTCACTTACTTCTTTCGTCTTTTTCTTTGTGCTTTTTTTATTCTTTACTTCTTCTTCGTTATTTTTTTCTTTTTGTGTAGCCATTTATTTTATCCTCCTACATCTCATATTCATACATAATATTACTTATAATATTAAGTGATGCTGTTTCTGTTCTTAGTATTCTTTTTCCTAATGTTACCACTTTTGCGCCTGCATTTGCAAGTTTTTCTATTTCACTTTTGTCTATTCCACCTTCTGGACCAATTATAACTCCTATGTTTATACTTTCATTTTTATTTAGCTTTTTTAATTCGTTTTTTAAAGTATTTTCTTTTTCTTCCTCGTAAGCTAAAATCACGGCGTCAAAGTCTTTAATCATTTTGCATAAATCATTTATATTAATTGGCATTTCAACTTTTGGTATTAAATCTCTTCCACTCTGTTTTGCTGCAGATTCAGCAATTTTTTGCCAACGTTCTATTTTTTTATCTTCTTTTTTGTTATCTAGTTTTACTACACATCTTACCATCTCAACTGGTACTATTTTTACTGCTCCAAGTTCTGTACTTTTTTGAATTATGTATTCCATTTTATCAGCTTTTGGAAGACCTTGAAAAATTGTAACATGTACTTTACTTTCAACAAAGCTTTTTATACAGTCTTGTATATCACACATTACATATTCAGGTGTAATTTGAGATATTGTAGTAATATAGTTTAACGTTGTATCTAAATTACAGATTGTCAACTCTTCTCCAACTTTTGCTCTCAATACTTGATTTATATGTTTTACGTCTTCGTCTATTATTTTTATTTTATTTTCTTCTATTTGATTTGTTTTTACAAAAAATTTTGGCATTGTTTCTCCTTTTAAACTCCTTATATATTTTACCACATTATGAGCAAATTGCCAATGGTAACCATAAATTTTCATTTAATTATTTCTTCTATAATTTCTTTTGTATTTGTAACTAATTTTGCACCTTGTTTTATTAATTCATTTGTTCCATACGAATTTATGCTTGTAATATTTCCTGGTATTACAAATACATCTTTACCTTGCTCCAGAGCATAATCTACAGTAATTAAAGTTCCACTTTTCTGTTTTGCTTCTACTACTAATACTCCATTTGAAAGTCCACTAATTATTCTATTTCTTGACGGAAAGTTCATTGGTAATGGCTTTGTATGTGGCTCATATTCTGTTATTATTGCCCCACCATTTTTAACAATTTCGTTGCACAGTTTTTTATTTTCAGATGGGTATATATGTTTTAGTCCGCTTCCTAGTACAGCTATTGTTTTACCGCTTGCTTTAAGAGCTCCTAAATGTGCATAAGTGTCAATTCCTCTTGCAAGCCCGCTTATTATTATAAATCCTTTTTTTGAAAGTTCATAAGCAAAATTAAAAGCCACTTTTTTACCATAATCATTTGCATCTCTACAACCTATTATAGCTACTGATGGCTTATTTAAAATTGATTCATCACCTACTAAATATAATCTAGCAGGTGATGAATATATGTTATTTAACTTTTCTGGATATTCATTTTGAGCTTGATAAATAATTTTCATAATATTTCCTCCTTAAATAATCAAGCCCCCAATTTATTATTAATTATTTTTTGCTGCTTTAACAACATTTGTCATTAACATTGCAATTGTCATTGGTCCAACTCCACCTGGAACTGGAGTAATATATGATGCCTTTTTCTCAACATTTTGATAATCTACATCTCCAACAAGTTTTCCTTCTTCATTTCTATTTATTCCAACGTCTATTACAACAGCATTATCTTTTACCATATCTTCTGTTACGAATTTTGGCTTTCCAATTGCTGCTACTAATATGTCTGCTTGCTTAGTCATTTCTTTTAAATTTCTTGTTCTAGAATGACAAGTTGTTACTGTTGCATTTTTGTTAAGCAAACATTGTGCTAAAGGCTTACCTACTATATTACTTCTACCAATTACTACAGCATGTTTTCCTTCTATTTCAATGTTATATTCTTCTAGCATTTTCATAACCCCAGCTGGTGTACATGATATAAAGCAATCTTCTCCTATAGCTAATTTTCCTACATTTATAGGATGAAATCCATCTACATCTTTTTTATAATCTATAGCATTAAATGCTTCTCTAATGTCTAAATGTTTTGGTATTGGACTTTGAAGCAAAATTCCATTAACATCTTTTCTGTTATTTATTTTTTCAATTAAACCTAATAGTTCTTCTCTTGTTGTATTTTCTGGTAATAGAAATTCTTCAAATTCAATTCCTATTTCATTACATGCTTTACTTTTATTTCGAACATATACTGCTGATGCACTATCATTACCAACCATTATTACTGCTAATTTTGGAAGTATACCTTTTTTCTTTAATTCCTCAACCTCTGCCTTTAAGTTTTCTCTTATTTTTGTTGCCAATTCTTTTCCATTTATAATTGTTGACATTTACTTTCTCCTTTTATTATTTCATATTCTCATCGCCAAATGGTAATGGACATAACTCCTCTACTGTTTTTGTTACTATTTTTCCGCTGTAGGTATGTGATATTACTTTTGTATCTTTGTCACACAAATCACTTATCGCATGTCTGCATATAAAACATGGCCAACATTCTTGTTCTGTTTTACTCATAACATGTATTTCTTTAACATCACCTTTCTTATACCCTTCTGTTATACTAGTATATAAGGCATTTCTTTCGGCACATATTCCTGCCGCTGGGCTAGATGTTTCTACATTAACTCCGCTAAATTCTTTTCCGTCTTTCATAACTATAACTGAAGCTACAGGGTATTTATAATATGGAGTATATGAATTTTCTAACAGTTTTTTTAACTTTTCTTCCATACAATTCCTCCTAGATTTTTTGCAGCTTCATTATATAATACAGATTTTAAAAAAACAACATTTCTTTTTTATTTTTGTGTTGCAAAATTTATTCCTCTTGCAACTATATCTTTCATATTTTCAATCAAATCATCTATTTCTTTTGGTGTTACTATGAAGTTATAATCTTCTGGAGTTAATACTTCTTTTATCATTTCATATTTGTCTTCCTCTTGTAATTGATTTAAAAATTCATTAGATTTTGCATCTTGCTGAACTTTTTGAATAAATAAATCCAAACTATCTGCTGCTATTGTTGCTGCTTCTACTACTGTTGGTATTCCTATTGCTATAACTGGTACTCCTAAAGATTCTTTTGTTAATTCTTTTCTTTCATTTCCAACTCCAGCCCCTGGAACAATTCCAGTGTCCGCTAATTGAACCGTGCTACTGATTCTTTCTATACTTCTTGAGGCTAATGCATCAATTACAATTATTAACTTAGGATGAATATTTTCTACTATTCCTTTTATAACTTCTAATGTTTCTATACCAGTTGTTCCTAAAACTCCTGGTGCAATTGCACTTACTGGTCTTGTATCTTTGTCTAATACATCCGGCATGTAATTTAACAAATGTCTAGTAATATCTATTTCATTTACTACTTTTGGTCCTAGAGCATCTGGCGTCACATACAAATTTCCCAGTCCCACAACCAATATATCTTCTTGTGGTCCTACTAAATTTCCAATTAAGTTTTTTAGTTCTTTTGTTACCGCTTCTGATGCTTTTTGTATTTGCTCTTCTCCTGCAATTTTCAAGTTTTTAATATCAATTGTAATATATGTTCCCTTTCTTTTTTCAATTGCTTTTTCTCCATTTTCATTTAATACTTTAACTCTAGATATTTTTATGTTACCATCAAAAATTTCTTCTTGTGTTTCTAGTCCATCAACCTCATTTTCTATATTGTTTGCCTTTTTAAATAAATCTCTTCTTTCTAAAGCTAAATCTGTTCTAAAATTAATCATATAGTTTTCCTCCTAATTTTCATTAGTCTTATCTTTTCCATAAACTACATAATTATTCTAAAAACACTTGCTATTTTTTTATTTTTTTGCTATTATATTTAAGTAATATTCCATGCAGGTGTGGCGGAATTGGCAGACGCACAGGACTCAAAATCTAAATGGATTTTTTATTGTAAAATCTTAAAAATACTGATAAATAAGAGGTTTAGGTTTTGGAAAGATATAAAAAATACTTAAATATCTAACCAAAATCTAATCAATGTGATATTTGCCAAATTTTAATTTAATATATGCCGTTGTGGCGGAACTGGCAGACGCACAGCACTCAAAATGCTGCGAAGCTTCTTCATGTGGGTTCGAGTCCCACCAACGGCACCAATAACGAATCTGTTCGAACTACAGATACAAAAATCAATCAGAAATGGTTGATTTTTTTGTTTGCGAAAAAATCATCCTAAAATAAAGGATGGTGTCTGTAATGAAGATAATTAAAGAAGAAATACAATTTGAGGAAAGTTTAAAGCAAAGACTTGAATTTATATGTGAATTTTCTAAAAGTTTCTCCTACTTTTATAAAAGGTAGTATTAGAAAAATTGAAAAGACTAATCTCTCATATATTGAACCACATAAAGTAATTATTAAAAATATTACTTTGTTAGTATTCAATTATTCAAATGATGTGTATATTTCTAATTTATCTAAAAAAATTAAATTATCAGAATTAGAAACATATTTGAAAAACATTTAATATGTAAAAAATTGACATTTTTGAAAATCGTGATATAACCTGACTTTGACACTTGAAAGAGAATAAAACGACCTTGTACACACTGATATAAGTGATATACAAGGTTTTAGAATTTAATATTTTATTGTTGTCATACAAATTGTTTTTTAGTATTAGATAAAATATTTTTGATATCTTGTAATCTCATAAATTTTTGTTCAAAATTAATATTTAGAGTTTTACCAATATCTGCCAGTAGATCATCAGTATAATTAAATAACCAGTAATTTTCTTGAATATGGCTACAATTACATTTTTGAAGGCTTTCGATAATTTTTCCAACAGAATATTTTTTACCTAATCTTTCTTGGAGCAATCTAACTAAAACCAATGCAATGAAACAAATTAAGAAATGTGCTTCGATATGTTCTTTTCTTGAAACATATACAGGTCTAGCTTCTAATTCACTTTTTGTAATTTTAAAAGTTTCTTCAATTCTCCATAATTGTCTGTAAATATCAATAATTTCTTCATCGGTTTTATCTAGTTCACTTGTTACAATCAAAATTTATCAAGTTCTAGCTCATGATAAATTTTAGAAAAAGCAGAATAACCGAAGTTTTTAATATTTTCAGTATCAATACTTAATTTTTCATTCTTATCAATACTTACAGTTATTGGTAAATTATTTAATTTTTCATCTTCATTCATTTTCTTAACAATAGGTTTGAAATGAGGGATGGGGTCATCAAATTGTTTTCTTAGGTCTTCCAAATCACCTAAATTTTTAATGGTTGTATTTTTAACCTTGCCGTTTTCATCGCGATATCCTCTACGAATTGAAAGTTTGGTTTTTCCAGTTTTCTTATTATTCATTATATTTAAATACATAAAATCACATCCTTTGTATTGAATGAATTATATCGCAAAAGAAAACAAAGACAACAGAAAAGCAAGAAAAAGTTGACAAAATTAAAAGCTTATGGTTCTAAGCTTTGATAGTTAAAAAATATTTAATTAAGTGTCAAACTAGAGGGGATTATTATGTTATCTAAAAAATCGAATTATAAACTGGTCCATTTTTGAGTTACAATTAACAACAAATGTATAGCTTTTTCATAAAGTATATGATATAATATGTTAAAAAAGGATGATTTAGATGAAATATGAAGAAGTGTGTAAAAGTTTATTAAGTGATTTTCCTGACATTGAAAAATGGGAAGATGATAGTGAATTATCAGAAAGAGAAAAATTGCGTCCTTACTACTTAGCAGTTTGTTTTATTTTTTATTTAGGGAGAAAATTCTATCAAGGTGAATTGGAAATTGTAAAAAGAGGTTTTTCGTTTATTGAAAAAATGTTTGTGTCTAGCGATAATTCTACAAAGAAACTTGCCAAATCTGGTTACTTAGTAAACATTTATTTTGCTATAAAAAAAGGAGATTTTCCTGATTTATTTAAAAATGATAAATTTTTAGAATTTGTTGGTGCGGAAACAAAAATTGCTTGGTTTAAATTGATTGAAAACTTTGAAAATGGCAATATAAAAGATTATTATCCAAATGTTGTTACTAATCCCGAATTTTGCTCAATTGACGAGTCAAATATTTTGGATATTAGAGTTGTCGGAAATAACTTATACTTAGGAATTGATGCTATATATTATTTTCGTAGTGGTAAATGTACTACTATGGAAAATGATGGAGTTGATTATTGTTATCTTGTAATCAAAGATTATAAATTGATTTCTGAAAGACCAATTGGCGAATATACAAAGAGTAGATATTACCAAAAGAATCAACATCGCGTTCTTAAGCAAGCAAAAAAAGAGGGTAAATCTTTATATACAAGTTTTGATAATTTTCTTCACAATAATGACATTGGGGTACAAGACTTTGATTATGATTATGAAAAAAACACTATTTGCATATCAGGGTATGGTAATAGCCAAACAAATTCGGTATGGGTTAGTTTAACTTTTCAATTTAGTAATTTATACTTATATTGGAATGACCAATTTTTAAGTCATGAATATGATGGAAATTCAACATATAAAAAATAAGAACAGAAATTCATAACTGATTTTTTAATAATTGTCTTGTATTTTATTAAAAAAGTGATATAATAAAGAAAATTGATTGATATTTGTATCAATCGTTATGAGAGCCAAAGAAGTTGTAGATAACTACTTCGTTGGCACCACAAATTAGTTTGATAAGGCTAATTGATTTTTAAGAATTTGAAGACTGCACTTCTTCATTTTCTTTTTTTTATGCTTATTGCATTAGATAATGCTTGAACAGATAAAGCTTTTGACTTGTTATCTAGATGTGCATATATATTTGCAGTAGTTGAAAAGTTAGAATGTCCTAACCACTCTTGTATAGATTTCATAGGAATACCTTTAGCAAGTAATAAACTTGCACAAGAATGTCTTAAATCGTGAAAGTGAATATGTTTTAATCCTTTATTATTTAGTAATATTCTAAAATGTTGTGTAACATAGTCAGGTCTAATTATTTTTCCCTGAGGGTTAACAAATACATACTCTAGAAATATTTTATTATAAGTGTTGCCGAAAGCCTTTTTAAAAGATTCCTGTTTTTCTTTAAATTCTAAAAGCTTTATTGCAATATTATCAAATAAAGGTAATGTTCTATAACAAGACTTATTTTTAGTTCTATCTTTTCCCTCAATCTTTCTGTTATTTCCTTCTGTATTTGTTATTGTAACAGTATGCTTTATAGTAAATGTTAAATTATCAAAATCAAATGAGTCCCATTTTAATCCTAAAACTTCACTTGTTCTTAAACCATAAAAAGCAGTTATTAAAATAACAACTTCTAAAGGATCACCTTTAGATTTCTCAAATAAAGTATTTAATTCAGTTTGAGTATAATAGCTTCCTATATATATTGTTCTACCTTAGGTTTTTGAACCTTATCAGCTGGATTATTAGGAATAATATCCATTTTAAAAGCATATTCTAAACATTTTCTTATAATAGCATGATGATGAACTATAGTGTTAGCAGAAAGATGTTTTTCAACCATTAATTCATTATAAAAGTCTTGAATATGAACATGGGTTAGGTCTACTAACTTTATAGGATTTTTAGTAAAATATTTCTTAATATGATTATTTGATATTTGCCTATATGATGTGAAAGTAGAATTTTCTACAGTATGCCTAATAATTTCTAGCCAATAAAAAAGATACTCTATAAAAAGAATATCACTTGAATTATTATTTGATTTTGAATTGTTTTGAGCTTTTAAATTCAGTTCTTTTTCTAAGTTAGTTCTTATTTCTTCAGCTTTTTGCATAGCTTGTTTTTTATTTTCTCGTTCTTTTAAACCAGTAGAACGCCAAGGTTGTTGTCTTTTTCCTTTTTCATCATAGTATTCTAAAACTGCTTGATATATTCCGTTTCGAACAACAAGACTACTTACAGATACTTTGATTTGTTGTAAATTTTCTGTTACCATTATAAACTCCTTTCTGATGTAACAGACTACATTAATTTACTATTGATTTTGTTTTTGGTAGTAAATATAAAATTTAGCCTAAACAACACTTTGATTTAATAAATAAGCAATAATAATTTGTTTAGGAATTTTATATTGTCTACCAACTTTTATAGACTTAATAGTATTTTGCTTTACTAATCTATAAGCAAGAGTAATTCCTATGCCTAGCATTTCTGCTAATTGATTTACATTTACTAAATCTTTATATGAAGTAAACATAGTAGAATAGTTTTGTTTTAAATCTTTCATATACGATAACCTCCCTTTTCAAAAATCTCAATAGCTAAATAATTTTCGCTATATGTATTGCGTATTGGATTTTGAGAGGGTTAAATCTCTTTCACTTGTTTTTCTTTTTAATAGGCATTCATACTAATTCTTTTTGGTGCATCAAAACCTGCTTTAATACCTCTTATCATAACAAATTGATTTTTAATGCTATCATAAGTATAAATACTAGAGTTAGCTTTTTTAAAGGCATAGTTAGAAAGTGGATGAGAATTATATGAAAGTTCTAGTGCATCTTGTCTTTGTTGTGCTAATAATTGTTCATAAGCGATATCTTTATCTTTTTTCCTAACATAATTCTTCTGATATTCGGCTTGAGCAATTTTTCGTTTTTCTGCATTAATAGATTTTCTAGAACTTTTTTCATTTTCATATCTTTCATCTTTCTTAATTATTTTAGAAATATATTGTTGAGAAGCATTAACTTTTTCAGCAATTTCTGTTTGTTTTAAATGCTTATTAAAATATAAATCTAATATTTGCTCTTTCTTATTCAAAAAATTTTCTCCTTTCATTTGGTTGTATTTCTGTTTGTTGATTTTTGGATACAATAATACTAAGGAATTTTTGGTTGATTTTTCAAACAAAACTTGACTATTGTCTATAAAAACGATATAATAGTAATATCTAACTAAGGAGTAACAATTATAAAGAGTAATACTTATTATCAATCACTAATTACATTACAAAGTAATTACTCACACTTGTCAAGTATTACAATTAAAATTTTTAGGAGAATGAAAATGAAGAAAAATAATGAAGGAAATTTCAGAACTTTTTGGTTTAAGTATAGTGCTTATGATAAAGTAGATTTAGATGAAAAATACTATATAACACCTAAAGAAAACTCTAAAGTAACAATGTATGATCCTTTTGATGTAGCAGATAACATTTTAGTAGATATATTAACAATAGGATTAGATATAAAGAAAACAGATATGCAATCTGCAGAAGATAGAGTTATGGAGTTTGTACATAACTATGGGTTATTAGGAGAATTAACATATGCTCCTATAAATAGTAATCTAGTAGTTCAACAAAAAGTATTTTTACCAAGCGATAATGTTATTACTGAAAAAGAAGAAGAAATGTCTACTAAAGACTATATAAAACTATTTTTAAAATGTGAGAAAAAACAAAAAATTAACTTAAATAAGTTATCTGATGGCAGTATTGAATTAACAGTAGAAAATGAGATGAATCCAATTGCTGCTATTGATAGACCAGCAGAATATGCAGTAGTCTTTTCAAAAGCTTATTCAGAAAGAATTGTTTGGATAATGCAGTATGCTAGAGATTTATATTCTGTATTTGAAGCCATTGAAAATTATAATAAGGTTGAAGATACTTATACAAAGCAATTATATGATAGAAGAATTAAAAATTTTAATCCTTCTAAAATTGCATGTAGAATATTAATGGATAATAATAAAGAAAATCCACCTGTTATAGAATGGAATTTTAATTCTTTAAAACTAGCAATTGATACAATGTTTGCTTTAAATGAAACAACTGAAAGAAAAACGGTAAAAATGTGTAAACGTTGTAGTAAGCCTTTTGCTTCTGATAACTTGAAAGCAGAATACTGTAGCCCACAGTGTAGAAATCAAGCTAATGTTTATAAAAGTAGAGCTAAAAATAAATAGATAAATGTTTATATTTTTTAATTAATATATATTATTTGAAAGGTGGTGAAAAAATGAATATACAATTTTATGATATTAACGATTTAAATAAACCTAATGTAGTTGTCATATATGCAAAATATAATGATAAAATAGTTATGTGCAAGCATGAGAAAAGAGAAACATGGGAAATTCCAGGTGGTCATATAGAAGAAGGTGAAATTCCAGAAACAGCTGCCAAAAGAGAATTATATGAAGAAACGGGAGCAATTGAATTTAATTTGGTGCCTGTTTGCAAATATTCTTTTGAAATAAATGGAAAGACTATCTTCTCTATTATGTATAAAGCTGAAATTACTAAAATGGAAAATTTACCAAATTTCGAAATTAAACAAGTAGGCTTTTTTGAGAAAGTGCCTACTAATGTTACATATCCTGAAATATATGCAGAAATATTTAAAAAAGTGAGGTAGTATTATATGGAAAATATCTTTAGCAATCCCATGAAGTATATAGAAGAGCTTAGAAATATTCAATTAATAGATATACAAAAAGACATTGAATTTTCTGGAAAATCTATTGCTGTTATCTTGCTAACAAGATATTGCAATGCGGATTGTAAATTTTGTATATACAAATCACCGATGAAACATATTAAAGAAGTTACTAGAGAAGATGAATTAGATAAAGTAGGAATAGAAAATAGTATCGAATTTATAAATAAATCAAATATAGGATATTTGATGATTTCTGGTGGAGGAGAACCTTTTTTAAAAATTGAACATATATTTAATTTAATAGAAAAAACAAATGTAAAAGATATAATTATAGTAAGTAATGGTTTTTGGGCTAATAGTTATGATAGAGCACTAAATATATTAAATAAAATACATAAAATACAAGAAGAAAACCAAAAGAAGATTACAATAAGAATTAGTATTGATAAGTGGCATTCAGAAAATTTAGGAGTAAATCATATAAAGAATATAATAGATATTTTCTTAAAAAATTTTAAAAATAATAGCTTAAAGTTGAAAATTCATACTATTACTAATGATGAAACAGTGTTTAATATATTAAAGGAAACTAATTGTAAGTATAATATAAAATATCAAGAAGAATATTCTTCGGATAATTCCACACTAAATAAAGCTAATAGACATAGAATGTTCCTACAATTTTTTAATGGCTATGAATTAGAAATTGAGTTTGCAAAATTATTTAAACCTAGTTTAGAAGTTGATTTAAACAATGATATAGAAGAGCAAATGAATGTTTTTTCAGAAGATTTAGAAAAAAGTCAAGCTGGTAATTTTTCAACAGTTATAAATTCTGATGATACAAAAGGTTTAGATTTTTTAATTAATTACAATGGTAATATTTCCACTTGGTCAAATTATCAAACAAATAATTCTCCTAATCTTTATATAGATAATTATGAAAATATAGTAAACAAAGTTTTTAATGATTTAATAAGTTATTCTTTTTTAAAAGAATCTTTAGATAATATTATGAAAATAGTAGAAAAAGTCAATCCGATTGCAGTAAAAAGATCTATTGGTATAAATATAAGAGATTATTTTGGGATGTATTTATTGTATGAAAATAAAACATTATTATATTATTATATAATTCTTTTGAAAAAATATATGTATCAAAATATGATAATAAATTTTGAACAAATTCCAAAAGAAATAAAAGATGTTATTAAATTAAATGATGAAGATATAATAGAAATTTATAATAAATCTGAATATACAATAATTACGCAATACAAAGAAAGAGCGTTCATAAAAGAGGAATGGGAGGATTTATTCTTCCTAATGAGTAAAGGTCATTTTATTTTAAATAATATACAAATAAAAGAAGCAGTAGATTATTACAATATAAATACTAGCCAAAAGTATAAAGATTATAAAGAAATAATTAAAAATAATGATACAAATAGATATAGGAGATTACTTAAAAGATTTAATGTGTAAAGCGAGTTTCAAGTTAAAGCTCGCTTTACTAATAGTAAAAAACTATTATTTAAGGTGAACTAAAATTTCTTTGCAAATATCAATAGAAGATTTTTGAGCATCAACTTCAATAAAAGGAATATCATAAATTTTACAAAAGTGAATGATACCATTTAGATTTTGTTGAAAGATATCATATCTTCTCTTTATTGCAAGAGGATGATCATCAGGTCTTACCGTTAGCAAAGAATGACAATAATGACAATAATATTGTCCGTTTTCAGCAATTTCATTTTCACGATTGAAAGTTGCTTGACATAACGGATTACTGCATATCAAGCGATTAGAGACTCTTTCATAAAGGTTTTCATAAGACAATTTTAAATAAATTATACAGTCTATATTCTCTCCTAATTTAAGAAACTCTAATCCTTGATTAACGGTTCGAGGAAATCCATCATGAATAATAGATTTTGTTGTTTTGTTCATTTCTGTATAAATCAGAGACACAACGATTTGGTCATTAATCAAGTTACCACTTGAAACATCCAATCCACATGCCCGAATTAATTTGCCAGATGATATACTTATGTAATTATTATTTGCCAACAAAGAAATACATGTGGATTTTCCTGAGCCTAAGGGTCCGATTATGCAAATATTTTTCCGCATTGTACTAAACCACCTTTCTAAAGTTTTACAGTATATATATTAACATAATATTTCGAATTAGTCAATATTTGAAACATAAGTGTTCACAAGATAAAATATTACTTATTTATCTCTATATTTATTTTTAGATTTAACTTTTTCTTGTTGTTCAACTTTTTGTCTTTCTGCTTCTAACTTTTGATGAAGCTCATATTTTTTGATTTTATCCATCCTCTTTTGAATATTATTACAATGTTTTATTTCTTCAGTAAGTGGAGTGATTTTTTTAGAAATTTCTACAATTTGGTTTTCAATTCTATTCTTTTCATCATCTGATTTAGCTCTTTTATGCTTTTTCCATAGATTTTCTCTTTCACTTTTTAGAGGACTAATTTTATTATAAGCAGATTTCTTGAAATCTAATAATTCCTGCTCTGTATTAATTTTATATTTTGCTAATAGTTTAGCCTGATTAGAATATTCATCCATTTGCTTTATTTCTTTTAATAATTCTGGGGTTATTCTAGTTGTACTAGGTTTAGGTATATTTATATTAAATGGGTTTTCATAGTGAAATATTAAACTTAAAATGGAGTTACTATGTGGAATATAGTGTGCCTTTATGCTATTGTATTTTTGATATGTTCTATTAATTAAAGGATAAGGATTTAGAAAATAAGGAAATGGTGGCTGAGTTTTTAATATTCTTTTATAAATATATTCTTTTGAATATTTATTTCCTAATTGTCTTTCAATTCTAGTATTTCTTTTATAAGGCTTTCGCTTAATTGATAGAGCATTGTTTACATCCGTAACAGTATAATTTAAATCTTGGAGAATTTTTATAAATTCATTGTAACTACTTGCATTTTCTATTGCATAATCAATAGAATCTTTCATTAATTCTTTATATAAGCCACTTGTAGCATATTTATTATATTTATCTTCTTGTTTCAGTACACTTAGCCCATAATCTTCACAGATTCTATCAGATGTTTTTCGCATAAGAGCATAATCCTTTTTTGTATTGCAAAATCTTTTTCCATCTAAAAAAGAAACAGAATTTAAAACGAAATGGTTATGAACATTGTCGGTGTTTAAATGAGTAGAAATAATGACCTGAAATCTGTCTCCCCAAAGTTCTTCAGCAAGTTGTATTCCAATTTCATGAGCTTCTTCAGGAATAACTTCATTCTTTGCAAAAGATTGAATTGCGTGAAAACATTCTATTCCACCTGTTTTTAAAAATTGTTTCTTAATATTTTTCATTTCATAAAAAGCAGTATAAGGCATACAATTGATACCTGATACATATAGCTTGTGTTCTGTTTTTTCTCCATTAATTGCATATTCAACAAGGGTGTCTAGTCTGCTTTTGAATTTCCATATTTTTGTTGTAGCCATTTAAAGCTCCTTTCTTTTGAGAAATAAGATAAACTTCTTGCATACTTAAAACAAAATCTTGTATTTGATTTAACAATGGTGCAAATTCATTTCTTTCCATATAGCCTTGATATCTATTATAAGTCCTTGCCATTTGATTTAAGTTGTTTGCCATATTTCTTAACAAAGAAAGTATTTCATAAAATCTTTCATCAGGTTGCTCTTTTAATTGATAATCCAAAATTATTTTTCTAAAAAATTCAGATATATTTAATCCAGATTTTTTTACTTTATCTTCAAAAATATTTTTCTCTTCTACATTTAAAAAAATATTGATTTTTATATTCCTATTTCTCATAAAATTCAACTCACTTTCTAAAAAAATGTAATAGGGTTTGGGAATTATCCCATTCTTAATAGTATTTGTGGCGTGAGTACAAATACGGTGCTTGCGTATTCAAAAAATCTATGAAGTACTCACATTCGAAATTCTTTCATATAATTAAATAATATAAAAAATAAGGCACAAAACATTAAAAAATGTGCCTTATTTTTGGATAATTATTATCTTAAAATTCCAATTTTCCTAAAGAAAAAATATGCTTCTTTACCACCTGAAAAGAAAATCTCTTTTTCTTCTATTAATTTCATATCGTAATAGATTTCTATTAATTTTGCTAGAGCACTACATTCTTTATTTGTTAAATTTCTGTTTTCAGTTTGCCCTTCTAGAATTCAAACTAGATTTTCATTTTCATCTAAAATTTTATGATATTTTTCTAGTAGTCTTATATATTTTTGATTTCTTTTTCTCAAAACTCCTTTAATATCTTCTAAATATTCTTCAAACATATCTTCATATTCTTTATAAAATGATTTTATTTCTAACATAACAATTTCCTCCTAAACATATATTAATTCTTTTAGTATAATTTCTTCAGCAGAGTGCTTTATATTATTCATCAATCCAACCCATTTTAATGGGTCCTTTGCTTTTAATTCTTCATCAACATTTTCTTTTTCTGCAAACTGTTTCATTAATAATTCTAATTTTTCATTAGCACTTTTATCTATTTCAATTAAATGCTCTTTTAATTTATTATTTACTAGTAAAAGAGTATATTCTCCTTTTCTATGTTCTTTTAGATAATTTAGTCTTAATCTTCCATATTTTCCGATTTTAGAAATATTTATATTGCTCTTTGGTGCAATTAAATTAGGCAAGTAATAATCGCCAACTTTTCTATATTCTATTTTCATATTAAATCAATTCCTTTCATTTTTATTATAGAAACCAGAGGGAGAGAGCGAAGATAATTAGGCGTAATAATCCCAATACTTAAAAAGGATTATTACACCTAAGAAATAAGAAACCGTCAGTCGGTCGCTTCGTTTTATAGGTAGTCTAGTAAGTAGAAGAACTACTACAATTGCAGATAATTATTTAATTATCAAGGTGCATACTTGTCCACACTTTTAACAATTGCAAATCCACATCCAAGCCTTGCCTCCCAAGAACTCTTTTATTATTGTGAGTCTGTGGTTGTAAAATCTCACTCACGCATTTTGTATAAATAGACCGTTTATACGAATACGGGCAAACTTTATAGCAACGGCTTGCCAAACCTAGTACTTTTATAGAGGTACTGCATTTCTCTGCATAATAAAAAGACTCCATTAGCAATTTAGACAATTACTAATAGAATCTTCCAATATAATTAGTTTAATTTAAATTTTTAATTTCAGTATATCGATTGTAAAGTTTATTTATTAAAGTATCTAATTCTTCTGTCATTTCAATTTCTTTGTAGTAGTATTGTTTAATAAGTTTTAATTCATGATTACTTACTTGTATATCAAGAAAAGTCAATCCTTGACAATAGCTTTCATTTGGATTACCAGTAAAATTTGGATCAATACTTCTTTCATATAAAACTGTTACTATATATTCTAATAATTCATTTTTGGTGAAGGCTCCTTGTTTGAATTTTTCTAATAATGGTGATGTCTTGAAAAAGATTTCTTTCATTAATTTTAAGTTTGTATGAATACCATTTTCTAAATCTAAATACGCATCATCAGGGATTATTCTATCATTTGAGACTGTTCCAGAATAATCAGCCTTCTTTATTTTTTCAGCATATCCCATTAAATTAACAGGAGGCATAACAATATTATTAATTGCTGTCATCATTAATAAATAAAATAAATATAAATTATTTTCTAATTTATCTTCATGTGTAACCAATATGGTATTATCAGTAGGAACAATTTCAATTTCTTTAAAACCATGTCTATTTATACCAAAAATTAATCCTTTATCCAAAATGCATACAATGCTTAACCTATTTTTTATATCTATACTATTATTAAACTCATCAATTTTTTTAACAATGTTATTTAAACTGGTGTCACTAGTATATGCAAATATCATGCATATTGGTGGAATAATAGAAGAAATTATTAAAGGAGATGAGAAAGGTTTTGTTTTTTCTAACTTTTTTACACTTTCTATATTTTTAATACTTTTCTCTAGTTCATCAACTGTTAGTGTTGATTTTACTTCAATAGTAGCATAGACACTCTCAATAGGAATTACTTGTACACTTTCAGTTTCCATTAATTTAGGGCTATTAAAGTTATCATAAATTATAAAATCTTGTTGCCTACTTTGAGTTTCATTAGCATCAACAATAACTCCATTTCCTATAGCATATTTAGTTGGAAAAAGTTTAGATAAATATTCTTTTAATTTATCCTCTCTAATTGTTCCTTTTAATCCATTATGCTCAATTTTACTACTTAATTTTTGATAATCACTTTGTAAATTCTTTGACATTTCTTGTAAATTATAAATAAACATATTTATTCCTCCATACTATGAAATTTTCCTAATTATATCATATTTTCGTAAAAAATAAAATCAATAATAAATAGTCTATTACATCTAACATATCTAACAAAACATCTAACATTTTTTCAAAAAACTTGCAAAAAACATAAAAACTATGTTATAGTTAAACAAGTAAGAAAAACAAAGATGAGAGCTAGGAAATCCATAGTTTTGAGCTTTTTAAAAAGTAATATTTAATACTAAAAATAAGTAAGTATAAAATAGCTTAAAAGACTCAAAATCCTGCGAAGTAACATTCGTGTGGGTTCGACCCCCACCACCTGCACCAAAAATCTCTAGAAAAAACTTCTAGAGATTTTTTATTTTACATCATATTCAATACTGTTTACCTTAATTATTTTATTGTTATATTCATCTTTTAAATAATTGATTTTAAATTCTTCTTTTTTGTTTTCTACTAGTTTATATTTATTTAAGTCAACTAATACCTCATCAGATAGATTCATTCCTATTGGCAAGGTTTGATTCATGTTATCAAAAAACATAATATTTGAATAATACAATATTGGCATTGCTTCTTTTATATTTATTTTATATAAGTATATTTCTTCTTTATCAATATTTTCAGCAATTGCTTTATTTACATCTAAGTGTAATATATTTAAATTTTTCTTATCTAATTTTTGTGTTGATGTCATATAAACAGATATATTTTGAGGAGTTGTTACTTTACAAAATGCTTCTTTTATAAGATTTAAATAATTTCTTAATGTGTCTATATAAACATCTAGTTCAGTTTGCATAGATATATTTAATACTTTGTATTTATCTTTTTCTATTTCTCTATGTTTTGTATTATTTATAACTTTTATTTTTGTACTATCTTCTGAAATTCCTCCAAATACATCAAAGTCTTTTAATTCAATAGTTTCTATATTTTTCTCATACTCAGATTTAATTTTATTTAGTTCTTTTTCTAATATACTTCTTTGTTTTTCTGTTAATTCATTACTTTTGGTATTTTGTAATATTTGTATTGAAGTTAGAGCATTTTTTACAGCAAATACACTATCTGTTTCATTCTTTGATAATTTTCTTCTTTGAAGTTCATCAACTTTTTTGCCAAAGTTTTCAATATCTTCTTCATAGTTAAAGCTTTTGGCAATTTTTTCTTTATTGCTGTTTTCTTCCTCTTCTCCTTCATTTAAACTTGGAAGCTCATCTTTATTTGTAAATTTCCAGAACTCAAAAATGCTTTTCTTATGTAATTCTATTTCATTCAGATATATATTAGCATTTTTTATTTTTCTTTCTAAGTTAATCTTCTTAAGTTCTAAAGCCTTTTCATCTGTTTTAAGAGATTTAACCATTTTTTGCCTTGCTTCAAGTTTTGTACAAATTTCAATTAAATCCTCTATTGTAAATTGTTTTAATTCTTTTTGTGGAAGTTCAGCTTTTTCTTCTACTTTATCTTTATTCTTAGTAATTTTACTCTTTTCACTTTTAATTGGTTTTAATTCTTTTTTTCTATTTGAAAAATAGTATTTTACTTTTCCTAAAAATGTCTTTTTACACTCTAAGAATGTTGATATTTGGCGTTGTTTACTTAAATATTCTTCTGTTTGTTTTTCAACCTCTTCTTTTATTGTTTGCAATTTATCTTGTGCTTCACTTATTTTTTTATCTTCTAAGTTGATTAGCATTTTCTTTTGGTTAGCTTCAAATTGTACAAAATTTGTTAATTCGTCATAATTAACTATTTTTTCACCTATGCTTGTTTGTAAGCTAAATTCTAATGATCCTTCATCATCAATATTGGTTCTAAAATTAAAATCATAAGGAAAAGCTGTTGATAGTATAAACAATGCTTTCATAAGTTTATATTCTTTTATTGCTTCTTCTTTACTATTTAAAGTTATAAAATAATCACTTCTTAAATTTTCGTAAACATTTGTTGTTCCATTTATTCTTATACTCATTTTTTCTTTTTGGTCATATACTTCAAAAATATTTGCCCATTCTTTTGTGTAATACCACAAATAGTTTTCTAAATCCGCAATTTGGCTTTTTAATAAATAATTTCCTGAATATTCTTGATAACTAACTGGAACAAATATTAATTCTTTTTTTCTATTTTTCTTACTTTCAATTTGCTTTTTTAATAAATAAAACAATGCTGCATTGTTATATTCATTTATAGGTGCCAACATAAAATATTGATCTGACACATCAGAATAATATATTTGCCATGTATAATTTCCTTCATATTTTACTTGGTTTGGAATTTGTTGTTTTAATCTCTCTTGTTCTTTTTCTATTTTCTCAATTTCTTCAATATTTGTATCATTAAGTACTTTTAAAAATGCTGCAAAATACTCTACATTTTGTTCTGTTTTTGAATCTAGGCAATTTTTAATTGGTACACTTAACTTATATTTTTCATCTAAGCTAGTTAATCTATCAGTTGGAGTTAAAAGAATTTCAATATCATTTACATCTATATATCTGTATACTTTGTAGCTTGTATCATTATATGATTTTGAAGGTCTAAAAGAAAACGGATTAAATTCTGTTAGAAATTTTGGTAATCTTTCTAAGTTTAGTCCAATATATGACAACTTTTCTTTTAGTTTTTCTTTGTCTTCTGCAATATTTTTACGCATTTTTTCCTCCTGTTTATTATTTGTCATAAGTATATCACAACTATGCTTTTCTTACAATGTTTTTGTTTTACTATATTTACATTTTATTTGTTTAATATATTTGCATTTATTCATTTTTTGACTTATAATATATATAGTTATGCGGGTATAATTTAGTGGTAGAATGTCATGCTTCCGACCTGATAGCGCGGGTTCAATTCCCGCTACCCGCTCCAACAAAAAAAGTTCACATCTACTCGTTAAAGTGTAGATGTGAGCTTTTTTATTTATATATTTTCTTAATAGAACTGATTCTAAAACAACATCTAATGTAAAAAATAACATCTTTGTTTCTTTCAAAAAAGTTAACTTTGTATCATTTATCTTCTGTATTAAATTAGTCAGTATTGTAATATCTGAACCATCTACTATTGTTTTTCCATCACTACTTAATATTGAATTAATAAGTCCTGTTGAAGTTGCTACTCCAATTACAGCACTCATAATAAGAATTATAATTGTTATTATGAGTAATATTTTTATTACTTTATTTTTTTCATTTTTTCTCCTATCTATAAAAATTACACTTCTACATATCCAATATAAGGTAAATTTCTATATTTCTCATCATAGTCAAGTCCATATCCAAGTACAAATTTATTTTCTATTTCAAATCCTGTATAATCCACTTTTATTTTTTTTTGTCTTCTTGCCTTTTTATCTAGCAATACACATATTTTTAAAGATTTAGGATTTTTTGTTTTTAAGTAGTCATATAAATAACTTAATGTTATTCCAGAATCAATTATATCTTCAACTATTATTACATTTTTGTTTCCTATATTCTCACTTATGTCTAATTTAAAATCAAGTTTACCTGTTGTTTCTCTGTTATTTACTCCATAACTACTAACTCTTATAAAATCTAATATTACATCACTGTCTGTAATTTTTTTAGACAAATCTATTGTAAAATACACAGCTCCTTTTAGTGTACATATTAAAGTTATATCTTCTCCTTTATAATCTTCTGAAATTTGTTTTGCTAATTCTCTTATTCTTTTATCTAGTTTTTCTTCACTTATTAAAATTTTATGTTCTATCATATAAAAACCCCTTTACCCTAATTTATCTCCATTTTTTACTTTTTCTGTAGGTTGTATTAGCACAACTCCTTGCTCACTATATGTTCCTAAAACTAATACTTGTGATAGAAAGTTTGCTATTTGTTTTTCCGGGAAATTTACAACTGCAAGTATTTGTTTTCCTTCTAGCTCTTCTGGTTTATAAACATCTGTTATTTGTGCTGAAGATTTTTTCATTTCTATTTCATCCCCAAAATCAATTTCTAATTTATATGCCGTTCTTTTTGCTTCTTTAAATATTTCTTTACAATTGTTCCTACTCTAATATCTAATTTCATAAAATCTTCAAATGTCGCCATAAATAACATCTCCTTTTTAAATTTTTATAATATTATCATATAATTTAACGTTTTTAAAGTAATTTATATATTTTTCTAAAAACTTCATGTATAATATGTTCATATAGAAAGGATGAATTTTTATTATGACAAGTTTTGCTTTAAAATGTATTGCTATGTTAACAATGTTTGTTGATCATACAAGTGTTGCCTTTTTTAGCCACACTACATTATTTAATGTAATTGGAAGAATTGCATTTCCTATTTTTGCATTTCAAATTTCTGAAGGATATGTACATACTAAAAATCTAAAAAAATACCTTTTAAGATTATTTGTTTTTGCACTCGTTTCACAAATTCCTTTTATGTTGTTCAAATCAATTTTTACAAATAGCTTTGGTATTAATATTTTTGGAACCTTATTTTTGGGCTTACTTTCAATTTTTTTATATGACAAATTTTCAAATGTTAATAGCAAATCAAAATTTGGTTCATTTGTAATGAAAATTTTCGCTGTATTACCTGCAATTTTATTAGGAATTATTGCTCAAATATGTTCTTTTGACTATGGTTTTTGGGGAGTTGCAATTATATTATTGTTTTACATATTTAGAAATGATAAACCTGGTATTGTAATATTCTTTACTACTGCATGCATTATAAAATATGGTATATCTATTTTCACTTATGGATATCATTATTTATATATTCTTCTATGTCTAGGCACAATTTTACCAGTTGTACCTATTTGCCTATATAACGGAAAACAAGGTAAAAAAATAAAGTATCTTTTATATGCTTTTTACCCTGTCCATTTATTAATTTTGTATTTTATTTTTAAATAAAACATATAAAACAGCAATACAACTAAAAAGTATTGCTGTTTTATTATTTAATATTCAGATATATCTTTGATTAAGCTACTATTTTCCCCAAGAACTAGTTTTCCATCTTTACCACTAAGAATTAATGGTAAAACTATTTTTTGATCATCGCTACTATATTCTATTCCAACTTTTGGCATAACTTCAGCCGTCTCTGCTTTTATAAGAACAGGCTTATTCACATTTTCGGCAATCACTTTGTCTATTACAATTTCTCCCTCTTCTGTAGCTTTGTATGTCCAAACTTTAATTTTTGAGTTTCTATCTTTAGGAATTACTACAAATTGTTCTTCATCCCCAGAAGAAATTGTTGTAAGTTTGTTAAATTCATCACTATTTTTTAAGTATTTCTCACTAAATTCCGCTTCTTTTCCTTTTGCTATAAATCCTATTGCAAGACATTGATTTCCTTCAAACTCCACCTTAGTAGTACTTGTTGAAACCAATAAATAAGCTCCAACAGCAATTGCAATAACAACTATTATTGCCACAATAATTAACAATGTTTTTTTCATAACATCTCCTCCTTTTATTGTTATTATATTGTAAAGTTTTAATTTTTTAAAGTATATCTTATAAATTTATTTTATATTTTTGTCATAAGTTCTTAACTGTTTAAATATACATTTAATAAAGTTTAGTACAAACATTTCTTAGAGGGGGTTTAAATAATTCATGGATGAGAATTTAAAATTATATCAAGATATAGCAGAACGAACAGATGGCGATATTTACGTGGGTGTTGTCGGTCCTGTACGTACACGGAAAATCAACTTTTATTAAGAATTTTATGGATTTACTTGTTATTCCAAATATTGATAATGAGTATAAAAAAGAAAGAGCTAGAGATGAACTGCCACAAAGTGCTGGTGGAAGAACTATTATGACCACTGAGCCAAAGTTTATTCCAAATGAAGCTGTTGAAATTACAATAGGAGATAACTTAAAATTCAAAACAAGACTTGTAGACTGTGTTGGATATTTGGTTAATAATGCTATTGGATATTTAGAAGATGATATGCCACGTATGGTAAAAACACCTTGGTATGAAGAAGAAATACCTTTTGAAGAAGCTGCTGAAATTGGTACCAGAAAAGTAATAGCTGAACATTCTACTATAGGAATTTTAGTAACTACCGATGGCAGTATTACTGATATACCAAGAGAAGATTATATTAGTGCTGAGGAACGTGTTGTTAAAGAATTAAAAGAACTTAATAAACCTTTTGTTATTGTTTTAAATAGTGATGACCCATTTTCTGATTATACAAAAGCTTTAGCAAGAAAATTAGAAGAAAAATATGAAGTATCAGTTTTACCAACAGACTGTTCTAGATTAGACATAGAAGACATTGACGATATTTTTAGCAAGATTTTATATGAATTTCCAATTGAAACTATTAATATAAATTTTCCTAGATGGGTTGATGGTTTGCCTGATGACCATTGGCTAAAAGTTGAGTTATATGATGAAATAAAGAAAGCATTTGATAATATACGTATATTAAAACAAGTGGACCGTGGAATAAGTCAACTTCAAAATACAAAAGTTATTACCAAAACTTCATTGTCAGAAGTAAGGCTTGGTGAAGGAAGTGTAAATGTTTCTATTGATTTAATAGATGAGTTATTCTACAAAGTATTAACTGAAATTTCTGGAGTTGAAATAGATAATGAAGGTACTTTATTTAGTACTATGACTGAATTTTCAAGAACTAAGAAACAATATGATAAAATTGCCTGTGCTTTGGAAGAAGTAAAAGATACCGGTTATGGAATTGTAACTCCTTCAATTGATGAACTAATATTAGAAGAACCAGAAATGGTAAAACAAGGATCTCGTTTTGGAATAAAACTAAAAGCAAAAGCTCCTAGTATACACATGATAAGAGCGGATATTGAGACAGAGGTATCTCCTATTGTTGGCAGTGAAAAACAATCAGAAGATTTAGTTAATTATTTACTTTCCGAGTTTGAGTCAGACCCTAAGAAAATTTGGGAGTCTAACATTTTTGGCAAGAACTTACATGAACTTGTAAATGAAGGATTACAAAATAAATTATCAAGAATGCCTGAAGATGCTCAAGGAAAACTACAAGAAACATTAGAACGTATTGTTAATGAAGGTAGTGGCGGATTAATTTGTATTATTCTTTAAACTATGATGTCAATTAAAGGACACATCTTTGAATATTTTTTTATATTCAATCAAGATGTGTCCTTTATAATTAATCTTTGTGTCAGTTGAAAAATATTTTCAAACTAACATTATTTTTGTTCCTTTAATCTTAAATATCCAAGTTCTGTCCATCTGTTATATGCTAAGTTCAAGTTAAATACAACCTTTGGTTTAGAACCTGCTCTGTTTTTATCTACAACACATGCATAATATCTTTCATCTGGATCTTTATATTCTTTTAATGGATAGAATTTATCACTTACTTCTTCTAAAGAATATTCATAATCTTTGAGTGTTCTATTATCTATTTGTTTTACTAGGCAAAGTGTGTCTAAAACTTCTTTTACAGTTCTACTTTCAGATAAATCATTAATTGTTAAGTTAACTGGTAATGTAGTTGTTTCTGTAAGTTGCATTGTGTACCCAATAAATATATTTAAGTTTTGAGCAAGGTTAGAAATAATTGTAGCTGTCTTTTTAATCTCTTCACTTTTTCCGATGTTCTGAGTATCTGTTTTCATAGTATCATAGAACATATACTCTATTTTTTCTTTGTAATAGTAGTTTGTAATTACTTTCTTTAATTCATCATTTGTATGGTCTGTAATGTTTATAAAATATACACAGTTATTTGATTGTTCATTTAACCATTCTGTTACTTTTACTGTTTTATTAAATTCAGTTGATATTTTTGAAAGTCTTTTTATAAACTGTTCTCTAGTTTCTTTTTCTTCTTGTATAACAAATCCGTTTTCGTCAACTTTAACTTCTTTAGGATTGTCTGGTCTAAATTTAAATTCTAGTAATTCGCCTTCTGATTTCTTTATATCTTGTCCATGTAATTTTTGAATTTCAGGATTATTTAAAATAGTAGTTATCAAGCATAATTTCATTTTTTCTTCTGACATTTCATTTGAAATAACTAATACCTTCTTTTTATGTACAAATGCTATATTTGCAATTAAGTTTATTGTAAATCTACTTTTTCCTGAGTTTGATGGCATTGCAAATGCCATTGTTTCACCTTTTCTTATTCCTTTGAACACACTGCTTAATATAGGAAATGGAAAATCTAGTCCTGTAGTTAAACTATTTTGTCCTTTTAATAGAAAGTCTGTTGTATCAGTATTTAATACTGCATGTTTGAACTTTTCTGTAACTGTAACTTGGTTTATTGCAGCTTCTACTTCTTCCACTGACATACTATCATATAATGTGTAATTTCTTATTTCTGCTATTTTATCTTGTATATTTTTTATAGGCATACTTTTGTATTTTTTTCTTAATGTAAATAATTTCTTTAGTTCAATATATACTTTTTCAAAGTCATAAGATTCTCCATCAGTTTCATATTTTAACTCTTCTTTTAAATCCATTATTTCTTTTGTTACTTTTCCAAAGTTAAAATTTCTTTTTGCTTGTTCTGATGAATATTTAGCTCCTTCTGTAAATAGTACTCCTTTATATATATTTATAAAGTTCTCATTATCGAATAAGCACTCATCATATACAAAATAATACATACTAATTGATTTAGGATTGTTTAATAGCAATCCTAAATATGTTCTTTCTAATTTATCATTTTGTAATTCTTTTGGATATGTGCTTTCCTCTGAAATATCACTTTCTTTGTTTTTTGATTTTCCTTGTTTTTTTGGTTTCTCTTCTACTTCAGATTCTTCCTCGTCTACATCCTCATCATTTTCTCTTCTGCTATTAAATACCTGTAATTTTTTCATTGCATCAGCAATTTCATTATTTCTCAAGTCTTCTTTTATTTCTTCAATTAGTCCTTTGTCTGCTTCATTTGTTACATGTATTTGATTTAATGATTCTAATAATTGATTTATTTCTCCACTGATTTCCATATATTCATCCACCTTTTTATTATAGAAATTACAACTTTTTTATATCATATATTATAAAAAAAAACAAGCAGATTTTTTTGTAAAGTATTTTTCATCAACTTTAATTTAATACATTTTTGAATATTTTTTCATGTTCTGGAAAATACTAAATATAGAATTTTTTTGACTTGGAGTATATATGAATTTAAAAGATAAATTTACAAATATCGTTAAAAATGTATTTGATTCACCTGATCAAAATGAATATAATTTCGTGCTTTCTAGTCCTTACGAAAATCAAAGTAATAGTAGAACACCTGAGGAAATTGAAAAAAATGAAAAAATCTTCGAAGCTGAAAATATTTTTTCTAGCCTTTCTGTTAATCTTGAATATGTAAAAGTTAAATATAATACTTTGATAAATAGTGACATTGTTGTTAGAGAATTTACTTTAACTGCAAGAAACAGGCAATATTCTGCCTTTTTATTATTTATTGATGGTATGGTGGATTCTACACTTGTGAATGATAATATTTTAGAAGCTCTTATGTTACGCAATAGAGCTAATATTTTTGATGGTAATCAAAACCAAGTTATAAGTGAGGCAAAAACTAATAATATTACAGTTAGAAAAGTAAAAAAATTTGATTTAGACACTTATATTTCTGATTGTTTATTACCACAAAACAGTGTAAAAAAAATCAATTCTTTTAAAGATGCATTTGATGGAGTAAATGTTGGTGACTGTTTATTATTTGTTGATACTCTTGAAATTGCTTATGATATTGATGTAAAAGGTTTTAAGCAAAGAAGTGTTGAATCTCCTAATAATGAAGTTATTATCAAAGGTCCACAAGAAGGATTTGTTGAAAATATTCGTACTAACACTTCTCTTCTTCGTCGAATTATAAATAATGAAAATTTAATAATAGAAAGTGTTGAAGTTGGTAGTTTAAGTAAAACTCAGTGCTGTATTTGTTATATGCAAGATATTGCAAATACTGATTTAGTTGCAGAAGTTAAGTATAGAGTTAGTAATTTAAAAATTGATGCTTTGCTTTCTAGTGGTGAACTTCAACAATTAATAGAAGATAAAAACAATTATACTATTCCTCAAATAATATCAACTGAAAGGCCTGATAAAGCTGCTAAACATTTATATAGTGGTAAGGTTGTTGTAATAGTTAACGGGAACCCTTATGTTCTTATTATGCCTGCAACATTAACAGACTTTATTGCATCACCTGAAGACAGTAATTTAAAATTTCAATTTGCAAATTTTTCAGAATTTTTACGTTTAATTTCAATTTTTATAACATTCCTACTTCCTGGTTTATATGTTGCAATTTCAGATTTTCATCAAGAATTACTTCCAACTGAGTTATTATTTTCTGTAATTGCTTCAAGGGAAAATGTGCCATTTCCTATTATTTTTGAAATTTTACTTATGGAAATTTCTTTTGAACTTATTCGTGAAGCTGGTTTAAGAGTTCCTTCACCTATTGGTCCTACTATTGGAATTGTTGGAGCCTTAGTTTTGGGTCAAGCTGCTGTTAGTGCAAATATTGTTAGTCCTATTTTAATTATTGTGGTAGCAATTACTGGTATAGCATCTTTTGCTATTCCTGATTTTTACTTTGGTTATCATTTAAGAATATTAAGGTTTGGCTTTATTCTTTTAGGTTATATTGCTGGATTTTTTGGAATTGCAGTTGGTCTTTGCATATACGTTACAATTTTATGTAGTATTAAATCTTTTGGAGTTCCCTTTATGGCTCCATACAGCCCTATTACAAATATAAATGAAAGTGGTTTTTTCTTAGACCCTATGTGGAAACGTGAAAAAAGGCCCGACTATTTAAATACCAAAAGACAAAACTCACAATCTCATATAAGTAGAACCTGGAAATACAAATAGAAAGGAGCTTTTTATGACTGAACAAAAGTTAGGAAAATGGGAAGCAGTTATTCTTGTTTTAAGTATTGTTATAAATCATATAATTCTAGGATTGCCCAGAAGTATAGTTGCTGAACATTCATCAGCTTCTATACTTAATGTCATATATATTAGTGCAATTGTATTGACTTTAGTTTTTATAATATATAAGTTATTGGAACATTTCCCTGGCTCGGATATTATAGATATTTCCGAATTTTTAGGTGGTAAAATTTTGAAAATAGGTGTTTCAGTTTTATTTTTACTTTATATTACTTTTATCACTGGTATATTACTTAGGAGTTTTTCTGAAGGTTTAAAACTTATTTTTTTTCCTAGAACATCTTTACCTATAATTATGATTCTGTTTTTAATAACCATTGTTGTTATGAATAGACTTAATATTGTTTCAATTGCTCGTGCTAATTTATTTTTTACAATATTAGTTGCTATTAGTATGATTTTTATATTTATAGGAAATTGGAAAAATCTTACCTTTCAAAAAATTTTTCCAATTCTAGGTAATGGAGCTTACACAACATTTTTTAGTGGATTAAGTGATTTATTTGCTTTCGGAGGAATTGCTTGTATATACCTTCTTCCTCCTTATTTAAAAAATCAAAAAGATTTCAAAAAGGTAGCTTACACATCTGTTGGCCTTTCTGCATTTTTTCTACTAATTAGTGTAGCAATTTTACTTTTTATTTTTCCACCTACTATTATAGAACAACAAATATTTCCTATTTATTTGGCTTCTCGTTTTATAGATTTTAATAGATTTTTTCAAAGATTAGATGCATTATTTTTACTTATTTGGCTACTTTCTATTATATGTTATTTAGCAATTGTACTTTATTTTTCAACCAATATATTTAAAAGAATTTCAAAATTAAAGTATTCCAAATGGATTTCTACTCTTTTTACTTTATTCATATTTGGAACAGCTTTAATTCCTAAAAATATGCAAGAAATAAGCTTTTTAGAAACGGTTGTATACAGATATATTATTTTAATTTTAGTTTTTGTACTAAATTTAATAATTTTAATCTTGGCTAATATTAAATATTTACGAAATCAAAAAAAGAAAGGAATTATTAATGAAAACAGCTTTTAAGTATATTTCACTTATTTTAATTGCTATATTGTTTTCTTTTTCATTTACGAGTAGTCATCGTATTCAGAGTATAGATGATCTTTCTTATATTGTTGCATTAGGTATTGATGTTGGGAATACTGAAAGATTAAAAGTTACTTTTCAATTTACTAAACCAAGTGCCGCTTCTGGTGAAGGTTCATCTAATGAAAGTTCGTCTATAATTATGGATACCATAGAAGCTCCTTCTATTGATGCTGCTCTTAATTTAATGAATACTTATTCAAGTAAAGAAATTAATTTGTCACATTGTAAACTTATAATATTTTCTGAAGAAATTGCAATGTCTGGTATTAAAGAAGAAATATTTTCTTTAGCTAATAAAGTGCAAATCAGACCTGATACAAATATCCTTATAAGCACTTCTTCAGCTAGAGATTATATTGCAAATGTTAAACCAACCTTAGAAAATTTAATAACAAAATTTTATGCAACATTTCCTAATTCTAGTGAATACACTGGTTATATTGTTAATATTAATCTTGGACAATTTATGAATAAAATAACTTCTTTTGTTGCTCAACCTGTTGCACTTCTTCGGAAATGTAATTTCAAAAAATAACTCAAATCAATCTTCTAATAATAAAAGTGCTGATGATTCTGGTAGTGAAATTTTAGAAGCTAAAAATGGTGTTGAAAATGTTGGTACAGCCGTATTTAGGCAAGACAGATTGGTTGGCACATTAACTCATCTTGAAACAGTTGCACACTTAATTATTACTGGTGGTGTAAAAAGTTGTAACATCTCAATGCCTGATCCAGAGGATAAAGATAATCTAATAGATTTATATTTTGATTTTACTTCAAAACCTAAAATTGATGTTTCAATTGTAAATGGTTCTCCTTATATAAAAATTAAGATTAAAGCTAATGCAACCATTTCTTCTATTAAGCAATTATCTAATAAAAATACTGAAGATCAAATAAAATTAACGCAAAAGTATGCTAATAATTACTTGGAAAGATTATTATTACATTATTTATATAAAACTTCAAAAGAATTAAAGTCTGACTGTAGTTCTTTAGGAAATTATGCTTTGAAAAATTTTAAGACTATGCAGGAGTTAGAAAAATATAATTGGTTACAACATTATCAAGATTCATTTTTTAAAATTGATTCAGAAGTCGTCGTTGATTCTGGCTTTCTATTAACTGGTATTTAAAAAGGAGATTTTTTATGATTATTGGTTTTTTAGTTGTTTTATTTGCTTTATTTGCTTTAACTGAATGTATTAGTTATGGATTTTATGAGATTTCAATAAATAAAAATAAGCCCGGAGGCTTAATCTTAATTTTTCTTAGTATTGTTGGATTTGTTTTTGCTATTACAATGTATTTTATATATTAAAACGTGCTAATGGGGACGGAGAATTTTGGCACACTTCTTATTAAGAACAACATTACAATTTAACTAAAAGTGTGCCAAAATTCTCCGTCCCCATTAGCACGTTTTTAACTTGAAATTTTTTCAAAGTCTACTTTTCTTGTTAATTTGTCTGCAAATATTACACATACTTTTATACTGTCTCCTATTTTATATATCTTCTTGCTCTTTTCTCCTTGTAAAGTTCTCCTTTCTTCATCATATATAAAGTATTCATTTCCTAAATCTTCAAAATGAATAAGTCCTTCTACTGTATTAGGAAGCTCTACAAACATTCCAAATGATGTTATACTTGAAATAATTCCTTCATATTCTTTACCAATTTTACTTTGCATATACTCAGCCTTTTTAATACTCTCAGCATCTCTTTCTACTTTTTGCGCAATTTTTTCTCTTTCTGAAGAACGCTGTGCATATTTTACAGCTTGTCCACTATATTTTTCAATTTCACTTTCTTTTAATTGGTAATTTTCTTCTAAATATTTTGATATTATTCTGTGTATAAATAAATCTGGATATCTTCTAATAGGTGATGTAAAATGACAATAATATTTACTTGCAATTCCAAAGTGACCTTTATTCTCTGCTTCATATCGCGCTACTTTTAATGTTCTTAACACTAAATTAGAAACAACTCTTTCTTCTGGTTTGCCCTTAACTTCTTCTAATACTTCTGCAAATGCTTTTGGATGTATATTGTCTTTATTTCCTTTTATTTTATATCCTAAATTCCATAAAAATTTGTTTAATTCATCTATTTTCTCTTCATCTGGAACTTCATGTACACGATATATAAATGGAGCCTCTAACCAATAAAATTTTTCTGCTACTGTTTCATTTGCAGTTAGCATAAATTGTTCAATTATTTCATTAGCAAAATACATATCATACTTTTCAACTTTTATTGCCACACCTTGCTCATTAAGTGTTATTTTACTTTCTGGAATATCTAAACTTAAGCTTCCAGCTTTTTCTCTTTTTTGTTTTAATATGTTAGCTAATTCTTCCATACGTTTAAAGTGTTCAAAATATGGTTTACATTCTTCTAAAAGTTTTTCTTTATCTTTTAAATTAAATATTTTTTTATCTTCTTCGTTATTTATTACATCTAGTATAGTTTGCACTTCTTTATAACTCATTCTTCTAGTTACTTTTATTATGCTTTTTTGTATATCTGAAGATACTACTTCTCCTTTTGAGTTTATTTCCATTAAAACTGTTATTGCAAATCTATCTTCTTTTTGATTTAAACTACATATTCCATTTGATAGTTCTTTAGGAAGCATTGGTATTACTCTATCTAGCATATATATGCTTGTTCCTCTAATTATTGCTTCTTTATCTAGTTTAGACTTTTCTTGTACATAGTAACTAACATCTGCAATAGATACATTCAAAAGATAATTTCCATTTTTTAATTTCTCAACTGATACTGCATCATCTAAGTCTTTTGCATCTTCTCCATCTACAGTAAAAATTATTTTATTTCTCAAATCTAGCCTATTTGGAATATCTTTTTTTGATACCTCTTGTTTTATTGCTTTTGCTTCATTTATAACTGATTCAGGAAATTCATAAGGTAAATCATATTCTTTTATTAAAGACATCATATCTACCCCTGCTTGATTTATATTTCCTAATATTTCAAGTATTCTACCTTCTGCTTTTTTATTTTTTTCAGGTAGCTTTAATATTTGAACAACTACTTTCTGATTGTTTTTTGCTTTTTTGCTATTTTTCTTTGAAATATATATATCAGTTTTTATTTTTTTATCATCAAGCACAACAAATCCGAAGTTTTTACTTTTTTGAAAAACTCCTACATATTTATCTTTTTCAAATTCTTGATTTTCTTTTTTTATTTCTTCTTTCATATTTTTCCTTTTAATTTTATCCCAATTTCTTTCATATTATACTACTATATGAATACACATAGCATTTTGGTCGACTCGGAACCCTCTTCACAAGATATTGAGGATCTTCTCAGTACTATTGTTGAGTTTTTCGGATCTATTCGCAGTTAATCGTCCTAATTCTAATATTTTGTTATAGAATATTAGAATACATTACTTATTTTATATAAGTAAATGCGACAGAAGAAAATCTGTCGCATATTTTTTTAACATCTTATACTAGATATAGGATTCCTAAGACAATTGCTAATACAGCAAATGTAATTCCAAGAATTATCGTCCACTTTTTTAGCTTGCCTTCCTTTGTTCTTCCCTTATTTTGTTCATAAAAGTTATTAGTTGAAGAACCTGTAATTGTTCCTGAAGCACCTTGCTTTTCACTATTTTGCACTGCTGCTAAAATAATTAAAGCTATACATACAATAATATAAATAACTAATATGATATATTTTAGTATTTCCATATTTCACACTCTCCTATATTTGCTTCTTTAAACAATTATTAAACTAGCTTTAAAATAACCATTTCTGCATTATCACCTTTTCTTGGTCCTACTTTAAGCATGCTTGTGTAACCACCAACTCTGCCTTCATATTTAGGAGCAATTTCATTAAATAATTTTGCAGTTAAATCAATGTTATTTCCTTCACTATCTTTTACTTTATTGATGTTTTTCATCATTTTTCTTCTAGCATTTAATCTTGATGGCATATCTTTTTGTCTTTTTTCAGTTGTTGTTTCTTTTACAACTCTTAAATATTCTTTTCCGTTTTTACTTTTTACAAGTTCTGTTACTTTGTTTCCCTTGCTATCTAATTTTGCTTTAGAAACTTTAACATCTACCATTTCAAAATTGTCTTTTTCTTTTACTGCTAATGAAATTAAGCTGTCTGCAATTGCTTTTACTTCTTTTGCTCTAGCTTCAGTAGTTTCTATTTGTCCATGTAACATTAAGTCAGTTGTTAATGTTTTTAACATAGCTAGTCTAATGTCTGTTGTTCTACCTAATTTTCTATTTGTAGCCAATTTATTTTCCTCCTTCTGCTTATTCTTCTTTCTTGGCAAAATCTAAATCTAATGCGTGTAACTTATTTGTTACTTCATCTAAAGATTTTTTACCAAGATTTCTTACTTTCATCATTTCAGCTTCTGATTTATTTGTTAAATCTTCTACTGTAGAAATTCCTGCTCTTTTTAAACAATTAAATGATCTAACTGATAATTCTAGATCTTCAATTGACATTTCAAGAACTTTTTCTTTTTTAGATTCTTCTTTTTCTACCATTACTTGTGTGTTTTTAGTAGTTTCTGATAAATCTATAAATAGTTCTAAATGACCTGTCATAACTTTTGCAGCTAAACTTAAAGCTTCATCTGGAGTTAAACCTCCATTTGTCCAAACTTCGATTGTTAGTTTATCATAATCTATCATTTGTCCAACTCTAGTATTTTCTACTGCATAGTTAACTTTTTTAACAGGTGTATATATAGAATCAATTGGAAGTACGCCTAATGCTTGATCAGTTTTTTTATTCTTTTCAGCATTATTGTAACCTCTTCCCATTTCAGCAGTCATTTCCATCACTAAATGTCCACCTTCTGAAACTGTTGCAATATGTAAATCTGGATTTAATACTTCTACTGTTCCATCTGTAATTATGTCTCCTGCTTTAACCTCTCCTGGTCCTTTAAAGTCAACTCTTAAAGTTTTTGTTTCATTTTTATCTTGCTTTAAACATACACTTTTCAAGTTAATTATAAGCTCTGGAACATCTTCTACTACGTTTGGAATTGTAGAGAATTCATGTAATACACCATCAATTTTTACACTTGTGATTGCACTACCTGGAAGAGATGATAATAAAATTCTTCTTAAAGAATTACCTATTGTAATTCCATATCCTCTTTCTAATGGTTCGCATACAAATTTTGCATAGTGATTTTCTTCGTTTACTTCTAAGCATTTAATATTTGGCTTTTCAAATTCTATCATTTTTTACCTCCTAATAGATAATAGAAAAACATTTCTATTTTTACAATTAAATTATTATTTAGAGTAAAGCTCTACTATTAAATGTTCTTCAACAGGAAGATCTATGTCTTCTCTAGATGGTAATCTAACAACTTTACCACTTAAACTTTTTGCATCTTTTTGTAACCATTCTGGTACTGGTCTTGCTGCATTTGCTTCAACATTTGCTTTAATAAAACCATTATCTTTTCTTATTTCTCTTACAGAAATAACATCTCCTGCTTTTACTAAGTAAGATGGAATATCAACTTTTTGTCCATTTACTTCAAATGCTCCATGAGTTACAAGCATTCTTGCTTGAGCTCTTGAACTACCATATCCTAAACGATATATAATATTATCTAATCTACTTTCTAGAATTTGTAGTAACATTTCACCAGTGATTTCCTTAGTAGCTGCTGCCATATCAAAGTATTTTCTGAATTGTTTTTCACTTACACCATAGAATGATTTTGTTTTTTGTTTTTCTCTTAATTGAGTACCATACTCAGATAATTTTTTCTTTTTTTGACCATTTTGACCTGGTGCATAATTTCTTCTAGAAATACTACATTTATCTGTATAACATCTTGATCCTTTTAAGAACAATTTTTGTCCTTCTCTACGACAAATACGACATTGTTCATCTTTATATCTTGCCATTTTATTTTTTCACCTTCCTTATACTCTACGTCTTTTTGGTGGTCTACAACCATTGTGAGGAATTGGAGTAACATCTTTAATTGAGCTAATCTCTAATCCTGCTGATTGTAATGACCTAATTGCTGCTTCACGACCAGATCCTGGTCCTTTTACAAATACTTCTACTGATTTTAATCCGTGTTCCATTGCTGCTTTAGCTGCTGTTTCAGCTGCTTCTCCTGCTGCAAATGGTGTGCTTTTTCTTGAACCTTTAAATCCTAGTTCACCAGCACTTGCCCAAGAAATTGCATTTCCTTGAACATCTGTAATTGTAACAATTGTATTATTAAAACTAGAGTGGATATGAGCCATACCTTTTTCGATATTTTTTCTATCTCTTCTTCTAGTTACTGTTTTTTTAGTTACATTTTTTGTTGCCATTTTTAATTATTCCCTCCTTATTTAGGCTTTTCTTACTTCTGCAAATTATTTTTTGCTTTTGCTAACTAATTTTCTAGGGCCTTTTCTTGTACGAGCATTAGTTTTTGTTCTTTGTCCTCTAACTGGAAGACCTCTTCTATGTCTCATACCTCTATAACATCCGATTTCAGTTAGTCTTTTAATGTTTAATGCAACTTCTCTACGTAAGTCACCTTCAACTTTATAACCATCCATTGCTTTTCTGATTGCTTGTACTTGGTCATCTGTTAAGTCTTTTACTCTGATATCTGGATTAACTTTTGCTTCTGCTAGAATTTTTTGAGCGCTTGCTAGTCCAATACCATAAATATATGTTAGACCAATTTCTACTCTTTTTTCTCTAGGTAAATCAACTCCTGCTAAACGAGCCATTTATTTGCACCTCCATAAGTTTTTTATTTTGCTATTTTTGTTTTTGTAATTTGTTTTGTCTTTAAGTTATTATCGGTGAAATGCATTAGTATTTATATACTAATCAATAATACTTTTAGACATATATATAAACACAAATTAGAATTAAAAAGAAAATATAATTTCTTTTCAGCCGCTATCTAAAATTTGTGTTATATTCAATAATTATAATAAATTAACCTTGTCTTTGTTTATGTTTTGGGTTTTCACAGATTACTCTGATAACACCTTTTCTTTTAATAACTTTGCATTTTTCGCACATAGGTTTTACTGATGGTCTTACTTTCATTTTAGTTCATTCCTTTCTTAGATTAGTTTTATATTGAATTTTAAAAAGAATTAGTATATTGCGAGGCAAAGATTGTTCAAAAGGCAAGTACACAACCTCTTGGTTGTAAACGCGTTTTGAATAATCTTTAACAAATCAAGATGCTGATTATTTTTAAAATTTACTTAGCACGCCATGTAATACGACCCTTACTAAGATCATAAGGCGATAATTCAACTTTTACTTTATCTCCTGGAAGAATTTTGATATAATTCATTCTTAATTTTCCAGAAATATGAGCTAAGATTTGATGTCCATTTTCTAGTTCAACTTTAAAATTAGTATTTGGTAATGCTTCTACAACAGTACCTTCAACTTCTATAACATCCTCTTTTGACATATTTTCCTCCATTATTTACTCGAAAAACTTTTCTAAATAAATTTAGATATTTTTTCCATTTATACATACGTACAATATCTTATATAGTATATCTTATTTTTTCAATAATGTCAATATCTCTGGCTCTTTTTCTGTTATTAAAATTGTATTTTCATAATGTGCTGCCAAAGATCCATCTTCAGTAACAATAGTCCATCCATCATCTAGTACACAAATATTAGGTTTTCCTATCATTACCATCGGTTCAATTGCTAGAGTCATACCTGGTTCCAGTCTTATTCCTCTTCCTGCTTTTCCGTAGTTTGGTATTCCTGGATCTTCATGCATTTCCTCTCCTATTCCATGTCCTTGAAATTCTCTTACAACATTGTAACCATTTTTTTCTACAAACTCTCCAATGGCATGTGAAATATCTCCAATTCGATTTCCTTTTACAGCATATTTTATTCCTTCAAAAAATGCTTGTTTTGTAATATCTACCAATTTTTGTTTTTCTGGTGAAGACTTTCCGACAATATATGTTCTTGCCGCATCACCATGAAATCCGTTTTTATATACTACAAGATCTACGCTAACTACATCTCCGTCTTTAATAATAGTTTTCTTTGATGGAATTCCATGTATAATTTCATCATTTATAGAAATACATAATGTTCCAGGAAATGCAGGAACTCCCTTTTCACCACTAGGATATCCTTTTTGTGCTGGAATTCCTCCATTACTTCTAATAATTTTTTCTGCAAAGTTATCTAAATCCATTGTTGATATTCCTGGTTTTATATATTTTTCTATTTCATCATATACTAAAGCGGTAAGTTTGCATGCTTCTTTCATTTTTTCAATTTCTTTTTGTGATTTAATAGTTACCAACTTTTCTTACCCTCTTTTTATTTTTTATTCTTATTGATTAACTTTTTCTAATATTATATCAACTGCTTGTTCTGATGCATTATCTGCAGTTGGATCATTTGGAGTTATATTCACTAAAACTCCTTTTTCTTTATAATAATCAATTAAATCTTTTGAATTTTGTCTATATACTTCTAGTCTAGTTTTAATTGCTTCTTCTGTGTCATCAGTTCTTGTAACAAGAGCTGAACCACAAATGTCACATATACCTTCCACTTTTGATGGTTTGAATTTTGTATTATATATTGCTCCACATTCTTTATTTGAACATGTTGCTCTATTTAAAATTCTTTCTACAATTACTTGATCTGGAACAACCAGTTCTGGCACTACATCTACTTTTTTTCCTTTTTCTTCTAAAATTTTATCTAACGCTCTAGCTTGTTCAATTGTTCTTGGAAATCCATCTAATATAACGCCATCTTTAGTATCATCCCAGTTTAATCTATCTTTTACAATATTAATTGTTACTTCGTCTGGTACTAATTTTCCTTGTGATATATAACTATTGGCTAATTTTCCAAGTTCAGTTTCTTTTTTTATTTGCTCTCTAAATATATCTCCTGTTGAAATATGAGGAAAGTTTGTTTTTTTAGCTAAAATTTTAGCAGTTGTTCCTTTTCCACTTCCTGGAGCTCCTAACATAATAATATACATAGTTTTTAGTTCTCCCTTCACGCATTACGGACGGAACCAGTTTTTACACCTGTCCGTCCCTTCTGCCATAATTTTTAAGATATATCTTATTTATTATTCTTTTCTATATTTGAAAGATTATAATTTTGAATTAAATGCTTAGATGCTAGGAATGCGAATTTTAAATGAATGAGGTGTGCTTTTTGCACATTGATTTCATTTAAAATGATGCATGACAACGCAAGATGAGTATTTAATTCGAAATTAGTCTAAAAAGCCTTTGTAATGTCTCATAACCAATAAAGATTCTAATTGTTGTACCATTTCAAGTGCAACACCTACAACGATAAGTATTGATGTACCACCAAATGCTAAGTTTACATTTGGTATAAATCTTACAAGCATAGGCAAAATTGCTATAACAGCTAAGAATAGTCCACCAAACCATAATAGTTTAGATAATACTGATGATAAATAATCAGTTGTTGGTTTTCCAGCTCTAATTCCAGGAATAAATCCACCATTTTTCTTTATGTTATTAGCAACTTCTGCTGGGTTGAATGTTGCATAAGTATAGAAAAATGTAAATCCTAAAATTAATAATAAATAAACAATTGCATTTGCAATAGTATAACCAACTGGAACTGCTGATGTTGAAGTTGCAATTGAGAATTTATATATTGCTGACCAAAAGCCAGTTTCATTTGCAATATTTGGTACAAACATTTGAATAATCATAGCTGGGAATGTCATAAATGATGAAGCAAAAATTATTGGCATAACACCCGCCATTGCTAGCTTAAGTGGAATATGTGTATTTTGTGCTCCTACCATTTTTCTTCCTACTACTTTTTTAGCATATTGTACAGGAATTCTTCTTTCTGCTTGTTGTACAAATACAACTCCTGCAATTAAAACAATTGCTCCAACAATAATACATAAAGAAGTTAATAATCCTGCTGTACTAAATGCTCTTGTTCCAAATATTAAGTTCCATATCATAGTTACTGCACTTGGCAATCCTGAAATAATACCTACAAATATAATCATAGAAATACCATTTCCTATACCTTTATTTGTGATTTGATCTCCTAACCACATTAAAAGTGAAGTTCCTGCCATTAATGAAATAACTACTAAAAATCCTGTTAAGAAGTTTGTTTCTACGAAAATTCCAGAAGATTTATATGTTAAAAATAGTCCTATACCTTCAATTAGTGCAAGCACTACTGTTAAAAGTTTAGTATATCTATTCATTTTATTTCTTCCTTCTTCTCCACCTTCCTTCATTAATTTTTCTAATGAAGGAATTACCATTCCTAATAGTTGAATTACTATTGAAGAAGTAATGTATGGAGTAATAGTCATAGCAAAAATAGAAAATCTAGAAAATGCTCCTCCTGAGATTAAGTCTATTAATCCTGCTATACCATTACTTGCACCAGACATAGCTTCATTTAGTGTAACTGTGTTTACACCAGGCACTGTAATAAAACATCCTAATCTAAATAATACTATTAAAAGTAATGTATATAAAATTCTTTTTCTAACATCTGGTGTTTTAAATGCATTCTTAATAGTTTTAAACATTAGATCACCTCAGCCTTTCCTCCTAAAGCTTCAATTTTTTCTTTTGCAGCTTTAGTGAATTTTACAGCTTTAACATTAACTTTTTTCTCTAATTTACCTGTTGCAAGAATAACAATTCCGTCTTTTGATTTACGAATAATTCCGTCTTCAATTAAGCTTTCTGCTGTAACATCTTCTTTGCTTGATTTATTAAGCATTGTAAGTGTTACTTCTACATAATCGTTTGCATGAACGCTATTGTTGAATCCTCTTTTTGGTAATCTTCTATATAAAGGAGTTTGACCACCTTCAAAGCCTCTTCTAACTCCGCCGCCACTTCTTGCTTTTTGTCCCTTATGTCCTCTTCCAGAAGTTTTTCCAAGACCTGAACCAACTCCACGACCTACTACTGTTCTTTTCTTTGTTTTTTGTGCTGGTTTTAATTCGTCTAATTTCATTTTGCGATTACACCTCCTATTTTTTATCAATTTTATTTACTGTTATATTTTATAATATTTCAGCTACTGTTTTTCCTCTTTTTTTAGCAATTTGTTCTGCTGTTTTCATGCTCTTTAATCCTTCGATTGTAGCATAAACAACATTTCTTGGGTTGTTTGTTCCAACAACTTTAGTTCTAATGTCTTTATAACCTGCAAGCTCTAATACTGGTCTTACACTACCGCCAGCGATAACTCCAGTACCTTCTGCAGCTGGTTTTAATATAACACTAGCGCTTCCAAATTTACCTACATATTCATGAGGAATTGTTGTTCCAACAACTGGAACTTCTACTAAGTTCTTTTTAGCTTCTTCAATAGCTTTTTTTATAGCATCTGGAACTTCAGAAGCTTTTCCATTTCCTACACCAATATGACCATTTCCGTCTCCTACAACAACTACAGCACTAAATCTAAAAGTTCTACCACCTTTAACAACTTTTGCTACTCTGTTGATTGCAACAACTTTTTCTTTTAATTCTGATGTATTTTCTGATTGCACTTTAATTTCCCTCCTTTTTTAAAATGTTAATCCGCCTTCTCTGGCTGCTTCTGCTAATTCTTTTATAACACCATGATAAATATAACCGCCTCTATCAAAAACAACTTCTTTAATGTTTTTCTCTAAAGCTCTTTTTGCAACTAAGCTTCCTACTTCTTTAGCAGCTTCTTTATTTGAAAGTTTTGTTTTAACTTCTTTATCAAGAGTAGAAGCTTGAACTAGAGTATTTCCTGCAACATCATCAATTATTTGTGCATAAAGATTGCTATTGCTTCTAAATACACATAATCTTGGACGATCTGCTGTTCCAGAAACTTTATTACGTACTCTTGCATGTCTTCTTTCTCTTTCAGCTTTTCTATCTATTTTCTTAATCATTTTTTCTCCTTTCTATTAACGTAACAGCGTTAATAATATTAAGAATATTTAATACTTTTTGGGTTTCAGCCTAATTAATTAGGGATTTAAAACGAGTATAACTAGGCAACCGAGCAAAAATTTCTGAAACTATACATACTGTATGTTGATGAAATTTTTTGCAAGGTTAACAACGTTAGACAAAGCTTAAAATTTCTAATTTTATTTTTTGCCGGCTTTTCCTTCTTTCCTTCTAATATGCTCTTCAGCATATTTAATACCTTTACCTCTATATACTTCTGGTGGTCTCTTTGTTCTAATAACTGCTGCTGTTTGACCAACTAATTCTTTATCAATACCTCTTACTGTAATATGGTTAGCATCTGTTAAATCAAAGCTGATTCCTTCTGGAGCTTTAATTTCAACTGGGTGTGAATAACCTAAGTTCATTACTAAGTCATTACCCTTTTTTTGTGCTCTATATCCAACACCATTTATTTCTAGGTTTCTTTTAAATTCATGAACAACACCTTCAACCATGTTATTGATTAAAGTTCTTGTTAGACCATGTAAGCTTCTGTTCTCAGCTTCATCATTTGGTCTTGTTACTGTTATAGTATTTCCTTCTACAGTAACTGTCATATTTTTATGTAGGTCCTTTTCTAATGTACCTTTTGGTCCTTTTACAACAATATGATTATCATTTAGTGTAACTTCTACTCCTTCTGGTACAGTAATAGGTTTATTTCCTATTCTTGACATTTTGGTTTTTCCTCCTTCTTTGCTTTATTAAAAAATTGTTTTACTATATTACCATATATAAGCTAAAACTTCTCCTCCAAGACCTTCTTGTCTTGCTTCTTTGTCTGTTTTAATTCCTTTTGAAGTAGAAATTAAAGCAATACCTAATCCATTTAGAACTTGTGGTAGTTCTTCTTTAGATGCATAAACTCTTAATCCTGGTTTACTAATTCTTTTTAAACCATCAATTACTCTTGCACCATTCTCATCATATTTTAAAGTTATACGAATTACACCTTGAGTGTTATCGTTTATCTCTTCATAAGCTGCAATGTATCCTTCTTTAAATAGAATGTTAGCAATGGCTTTTTTCATATTTGAAGCAGGAACATCAACTGTTTTATGTTTTTTACTATTTGCGTTTCTGATTCTTGTTAACATATCTGCGATTGGATCTGTTGTATTCAAATTTATTCCCTCCTTTTTAAATTTACTCAAATTTACTTTGTGTCTCAAGCTGTTATTTCGAATTTAAATTAGTATATTGCAAGGAAAGCAAGTGAAAAATTTTGAAATTGTACTTTTGTACATTGAAAAATTTTTACACGTAGCTTGACAAAGCAAGATGCTGATTTAAATCTGAAAGAATTACCAGCTAGCCTTTTTCACTCCTGGAATCTCTCCCTTATGAGCTAATTCTCTAAAGCAAACACGGCAAATTCCATATTTTCTGATATATGCATGTGGTCTTCCACAAATTTTGCAACGATTATATTCTCTTGTTTTGTATTTTTGATCTCTTTGTTGTTTAACTTTTAAAGACTTCTTAGCCATTTATTTCTCCTTTCTTACACTCGCCTCTTGACAGCGCAAGACGCAGTTTATAATTAATTTTGGAATGGCATTCCCAATAATGAAAGCAATTCTCTTGCTTCTTCATCTGTCTTAGCAGTAGTAACGAATATTATATCCATACCTCTAATTTTATCGATTTTATCATATTCGATTTCTGGGAAAATTAATTGTTCCTTAATTCCCATTGAATAATTTCCTCTACCATCAAAAGAGTTATTAGATACTCCTCTAAAATCTCTTACTCTTGGTAATGCTGTATTAAATAGTTTATATGCAAAATCATACATTTTTCCACTTCTTAATGTAACTTTGCATCCAATATTAACACCTTCTCTAATTTTGAAAGCAGCAATAGCTTTTTTTGCCTTTGTTACTATTGGAGTTTGACCTGTAATTATTTTTAAATCATTTATTGTGTTGTCTAATGCTTTTGGATTATCTTTCATATCTCCTAATCCAACATTGATAACTATTTTTTCTAGTTTTGGAACTTCCATTACTGATTTATAGTTAAATTTTTTCATCAATGCAGGTACAACTTCTTTTTGATATTGTTCTTTTAATATTTCCATAAGTCTTTAATAGACCTCCTTCCTACTTTAATTTATTTCCACATTTTTTGCAAACACGTACTTTTGTATCTCCTTCTACTAAGTAACCAACTCTTGTTGCTTTGTTACATTTTGGACATACTACATTTACTTTGCTACTATGTATGCTACATTCTACTGGAATAATTCCGCCTTCTTCTCCTTGTTTTCTTGGTTTAACATGTTTTTTACGAATATTAACACCTTTAACAATTACTTTTTGTGTTTTTGGAATTACTTCTAAAACTTCTCCAGTTTTTCCTTTATCATTTCCAGATAAAACTTTAACTGTATCACCTTTTTTAATTTTCATATTTACTTTTCACCTCTTCTTTTCAAATTTATAAGGTTCTCTGTTATTTTTTTATTTTAAATGACGACTTCTCACTGCCTAAGCTAATCAAAAATGGTAGATTACTAGGCAACCGAGTAAAAATTTCTGAAACTATACGTGCTGTATGTTGAAGGAATTTTTACAAAGGTTAACGACGTAAGATGCCGTTTTTCATTAGCTTAAAGAACTTCTGGAGCAAGTGACAAAATCTTCATATACTCTCCATCTCTTAATTCTCTAGCTACTGGCCCAAATATACGAGTTCCTTTTGGTGTTTTA
>ERZ773131.105-NODE-105-length-75723-cov-7.874544_pt1 | contig 75723 bp, 80 predicted proteins | sample MGYA00511082_ERZ773131 | MGnify/ENA primary metagenome ERZ773131 (study PRJEB29015, sample SAMEA2737813) | human gut metagenome | biome: human gut; feature: human-associated habitat; material: faeces | place: China | collected 2012 ... | reverse complement strand
TGGCGGCCCTGGAGCAGGAAATCGGCGGCCAGGGAAAGAACGCCTCCTATGACCGGTCCACCGGCCAGGTGGTGGAGGGGCGCATAGGCGTCACCTTCGACGTGGCCGGGGCCGAAAAGCTGGTGGAGGACGCCCAGCCCGGCCAGGAGATCGTCATCCCCGCCCAGATCACCTATCCCACCGTCACCAAGGCGGAGCTGGAGAAGGTGCTGTTCCGGGACGTGCTGGGACAGTACACCTCCTATGTCTCCGGCACCAGCGACCGGATTTTCAACGTCCGCAAGGCCGCCGGGAACATCAGCGGCTCCGTGGTCAACAGCGGCGAGAATTTCAGCTATAACAATGCCGTGGGCCCCACCACCAAGGAGGCCGGATTCAAGATCGGCACCGCCTATGTGGGCGGCAAGGCCGTGCCCTCCTATGGCGGCGGCGTGTGCCAGGTGTCGTCCACCCTGTACTATTCGGCCCTGCTGGCCAACCTGAAGATCGTGTCCCGAGCCTGCCATATGTACGCCCAGGATTATGTCCCCTCCGGGTGCGACGCCACGGTGTTCTGGCCGTATCTGGACTTTGTTCTGCAGAACAACACGGACTATCCCATCAAGATCACCACCAGCTATAACGATGAGACGAACCAGCTGACCATCACCCTGCTGGGCACCAAGACCAACGACAATTATGTGGAGATGACCAACCAGTTCCTGTCCTACTCCGAGCGGAAAACGGTCTATCAGGAGTCCGAGCGCATCGCCCCCGGCACCACAGAGGTGGAGCAGTACGGGCACAACGGCTACGCCGTGCAGACCTATCGCAACGTCTACGCCGGCGACGGCACGCTGCTGCGCAGCACCAAGGAGGCGTACAGCGACTACGACCGCGCGGACAAGATCATCCTCGTGGCGCCCGGCGAGCTGCCGCAGTAAGTGCATATACGCAAAAAAGAAGCACCCGCGGGTGCTTCTTTTTTGCGTATATGCGGTTTCTTACTCCCGGCGGAGGGCTTCGATGGGGTTCAGCTTCGAGGCCTTTACCGCGGGCACAAGGCCGAACACCACGCCGATGCGGTCGCTGTCCGGGTCCGTGCCGATGACGATGTCCGCCGCAATCTTTTCCGCGAGCTGCAGGCCGAGCGTCAAGGCGCTCTTCTCCTCCGGATTCGGCGACTTCACCGTCGAGAAATCCCCATCCGGCATTTCCTGTTCCTGCACAACATGGACATCCGTGAAGCCCGCACGCGCGAGCACCTTGCGCACGGGCTTATTGCCCGCGCCGTGCAATGGAGTATAGACGATGCGCAAAGGAACAATATCCCCCTTGCAGACTGACATCTGGTAGACTGCCTCGACAAACACATCGACGGTCTCCTCACCGAGCTCCTGCATGAGCGCCGGATTGCCTGCGGCCTCGATCTGCGGGATATCCCGCACCGCTTTAACGCACTGAACTAAATCATTCGCAATGCGCGGCACGATCTGGTCGCCATGGCGGTCGTAGACCTTGTAGCCATTGTACTCCTTCGGGTTGTGGCTCGCCGTCAGCACGAGGCCCGCGATAGCCCCGAGATGGCGCACGGCAAACGACAGTACCGGCGTCGGCTGCAGCTCCGTGAAGATTCTCACGGGGATACCCGCTGAGGTCAGCACCTTCGCCGCCTCCTGCGCGAACTCCTGCGAATGATGGCGCGAGTCATAGGCGATCACGACGCCGCGCGCCCGCTCTGCCTCCGTGCAGTGCGCAAAAAGGTAGTCCGCAAAGCCCTTCGTCGCCTTGCGGATCATGTACTTATTCATGCGGTTCGGGCCCATGCCCATCACGCCGCGCATCCCGCCCGTGCCAAACTTCAGCTCCGTGTAAAAGCGGTCCTCCAGCTCCTTCGGGTCCTCAATCGCTAAAAGCTCCGCCTTCGCCTCCTCATCACACCAGCTCAGCCAATCCTTATAGGTATCCATGTACGACATTATCTCTATCTCCTGCTTTCCTGTATTCATTCAAACCGCACGATATCATCCTCGCCGATGTACGAGCCGTTCTGGATCTCGATGAGTTCGAGCGGGATGCGGCCCGGATTCGCAAGCTTGTGTTTCGTCGTCTGCGGGATAAAGACGGACTCGCGCTCGTGGATCATCGTCTTCTCCTCGCCGCGCGTGACCTCTGCCGTGCCACGCAGCACGACCCAGTGTTCCGTGCGGTGGTAGTGCATCTGCAGCGCGATGGCCTTGCCCGGCATGACGCGGACCTTCTTCATGCGGTAGCCGACGCCCTGCCCGATGACCGTCGACGTGCCCCAGCGGTGGTACATCGTCGTGTGCTCGACGGCCTCCTTGCGGCCCATCTTCTTGAGCTTCTCGACGACCGTCTTGACCTTCTGCGACTCGCCCTTCTTCGCCACGACGATGACATCATCCGTCTCGACGAGCAAGAGGTCATCGAGCCCGATGCCCGCGATGAGCCGGTCGTGCCCCATGATCAGCGAATCCTTGCAGTCGAGCGCGAGCACATCGCCCTGAAGCGCATTGCCGTGCGCATCGTGCGGCAGGATGTCGTACATCGCATCCCACGAGCCGATGTCGTTCCAGTAACAGGTCAGCGGCACCATGCGCACCATCTGCGAGCGCTCCGCAATCGCGTAATCGATCGAGATCTCCGGCATATCCGCAAAATGCGCCACCGCACTGTCGTAACCCTCTGCAAGGATGGCCGCAATCTCCGGCTGGTACTTCGCCATCTCGCCCTTCATGAAATCAATCGTGAAGGCGAACATGCCCGAATTCCAGTAGTAATTGCCCGCCGCGACATAGCGCTCTGCCGTCGCGAGGTCCGGCTTCTCCTTGAACGACTCGACGACAAAAGCAGCACCGTCCGGCTCGCCCGCCTCGATATAGCCATAGCCCGTCTCCGGCGACTTCGCCGGGATGCCGAACGTCACGAGACTGCCCGCGCCCTGCTGCGCGACCTCCGCCGCACGCCCGATGCAGGCCGTGAACACATCCTGCGGCCGGATCACATGGTCCGCCGCCGCCACCACCAGAGGCTCCCGCCCCTCGCAGCCGAGCTTCTCCTCGCAGAACTGCACCGCCAGCCCAATCGCCGGCGCCGTATTGCGCGCCACCGGCTCAAGGATGATATGCGCCCTCTCCGCCTGGCACTCCGCCAGCTCATTCTCCACATGGTAGAGATAGCGCTGATTCGTCACCACCAGGATATCCTCCGGCACCACAAAATCCAAGAACCGCTCCACCGTGTGCACCAGCAGCGACTTATCATCCTCCAGCTTCAGGAACTGCTTCGGATACGACTTGCGTGACAGTGGAAAAAGCCTTGAGCCGCCGCCACCGGCTAAGATTATGATTTTCATGCGTTACTCTCCTCGTTCTTTGACGAAATCTGTGACTCCAGAATTGCCATAATCCATTTATGATAATCAGCTTGGATTTCCGCTTCTGTAATACCTTGATTCAGATTATTTTCCTTTACATATCGAACGAGAGCTTTAAAGTCCTCCCGATTAATCAAGCGATTCCAAAAGAGCTTTAAATCCAATTGGGATTTTATTTTATCTAAGTTATCAGCAATATCTGTTTTTGAAAATGGTGATATCATATAGGCTTTTGACGTCAGCCCCCACTGGAACCGATGATGATACGATAAATGTTTTCTCGAATAAACAATCGCTAATGCTCGATAATCAGATATCGCATCCGTTAATAGTCTTGGATCCTTTCGAACTTTATCATTAATCTCAGTCTTAATCGATGGAGATACTTCTGGAATCGTAACATCCGGATTCAACTCACATTGATATAAAATATTCTTATGTTCTATACTTCCGGTTATATACTTCGAAGAAAGATTATAGACGGACAGAATTTCTTTTATCATTCCATCAATGAAGATAAATGTATCCAGATTTAACTGTCTGTCTACACCACACTGAACGATAGACTCATAAACCTCTTTACAAGTTTCTTCATCACTGCGATGAACATAAAATGGATATTCATAAAAACTATCATTCATTTTGATAACCCAAAATGGCACTTTCCCCCATATTTTTTCAAAAAAATCTTTTGCCTCTATCTCTTGTGTTTGCACTTTTATCTCGTCATTAGAATCAGAATGATAAGAATAGTACTTAATTGGGGTCGTCAAATGAGGTATCAGCCCATCTCTAAACGTATGCATATCCTTTTCCGTATCCCCCAGATGTAAAAATCCCCCCATTAAACAAGCTAATGAAAAAGCAAGCTGCGAATCATCTACATTGTTCTTTATATAGCTACCTAATAAAAAGCGAATTACTTCAAAAATATCCTTAACGAGAACTTCCTTTAGCATCTCCCATTTTTCTTCACGGATTTTTTCTCGGCTCAATGTTAGATATTCTCTCGTCGGTAATCCATCCAAATATATAGTTGCACTCAAGTAACTATAATAGGGGTTTCCAATCAGGTTATTAAATTGGGACTGATCCAGTCGTACCCCTTTAAAAAAGGCTCTTGTTCCACGAAATGAGTTTTTATCGTTTTTTATTCTAATAACATATGATATCCCAAACTTCTTATCATATGCCAGCGCAATGTTTTTCTCATAATCATATGTCACTGATAGTCCATCTTTTGTTGTTATCAATTTATTTGGATCTCGATTCCACTCTTCATAATTCCATTTTTGAGAAACTTGAAATTCATCTAAATCCTCTTTTCCATCTTTTCCTTTTATCTTAATTTTGATTGGGAAAAAGTTATTGTTTACATCATAATATATACAATCAACGATGTAGTAAAGCAAAAAAGCCTTTTCAATGTCTAAGCCAGTGTATTCAAATGGATCGATTTCGTTCAATTTTTGATCCAACAAACCACCGATACTCCAGCGGACATGAGAAAATGCTGCCTCTGGTATAAAGAAATCAAATGTAGTTCCTTCTCGATAGGATTCCTCTGTTACAAGATTACTTGTCGTGATACGTCCACCTTTTTGTTTAGAACGGAATATAATCTCCTTTGCGTCCTCATGCCTAGGATAGGTCACACAATGCAATGTATCCGTCAACTGGAATACGGATTGTAACCCTAATCCAAATGCTCCAGTAGGCGTCAACCAATTTAACATGTTAGCATACAAACGCTTATTATCAGAGCGCATATGCCAGCTCTCAGATACATTGCCCATCTGCTTCAACTGCTTCTCTGAGATACCAATTCCCTTATCGGATATGATGACGTGAACCCGCTTTTCCTTTTCATCATATTGCAAGGTAACTTCAATTGGATAGCGATTACGAATCTCATCTTTGATATCAAACGGTATCAACTCTGTCAGTTTTAGATTCTTATTGTGATCTTTCGGGTCAGGTATCGTAACATTGCCAGCCTTTAGATCCTCCCACAACCGTAATTTAGAAGCATCATCCGCATTCTGTATCAACTCGCGCACACAGGCGAATTGATTGCGGTAAATATTAGCTCCCTGTAAGAGCTCAAAAATCGTATCTTTCGTGAACTTAAAACTGTTTAGCGCATTTCCCTGTATCAGTTCACCATTCAGCTTGATCTTGCAAGAGGTCACCACTGGCGCAGAACCAAAGCCATCCGAGACAATATCATTCCAGCGCAATGCCAGATTCTCTGTCTCCTGCTTCAGATAGGATATCCAGCCACTCGCAGCCAGATAGGCATCTTCAGTCGGGCAGTCATAGGCCACTTCAATCTTATTGTCCCTCACAAGGAAGTGTTCCAACGAAGCATGTTTATCACGGTGTGCTTCTGTCGTGGCTGGCACATCACCAATCAGAGTATACGCATTCTCATCAAAACGTTTGTTATCCAGGTCGAGCAGATCGCCCAAACGCAAAAATGCCGCAATCCTACGCGGATAGACAATATCATCTGCCTGCCCCATCCCTTGGCAACATTTTTCTAAAGTGAAGATATCGTCAAAGGATGCACCGTGCAGACTGGCCAACTTGCCAAGCAAAAGCTGAATACGTTCCTTGATGAAATGCAAGAAAGAAAAATCAAAAAAGATAGGAGGATTATCAAATCTAGACGTAATGATATCCCTACTCCTATCTGGATGGCGGCGACGGACATAATCTGCTGTCAAATAGATAACAGCCATCTTGACATCCACCGGCCAATCTGATGGAAGATCCAGATTTTCTCGATTTCCCTGCGGATTCAAAATGTATTGTGCATGTCGATATAAATCCGATGAGTCCGGAATCCCTTCTATATAATCCTTGAATTTATCATCTTTCCATATAGAACGTATTTCTTTATCCGATATCAGCATGCCAATATCATGTGTATAGGCGCTCATGAGCATCAGCCATATTTCCGTTGGCTTCAGCATCTTGATGCGCTCCTCACCCAACACCGCTTCAATATAGCGAATAATCATCTCCGAATGAGAAGCATTATGCAGGCTGTAATGAGGAAACGATAAGACGACATTCTGCAAGATTTTTTCAAGATCAAACTTTGCATTCTTCCACAATTCGTATAGATGAGCATATACTGAATCATTGTCGCAGAATGATTCTAAATGACGTTCTAACGTAAGCATCTTATCAGCATCCTCCATTCCACCCAAACAGTCAAGTATAACAAAAATATATTGTACATACTTCAAAGCCGAAAAGTAAGGGTATTTATTTTACATGTACGGCATTTCTATTTTTTACCTTTTGAATATACCTAAAAATATCCGATGGATTTACGATCTAAGTGCAACAGTCCCTAGACAACTAAAGTAAAGCAAGCACTCTACAAGCGACGCAGAGAAGCCTGTCGCCCGCATAAGCACCCGGAGTATGCACCTCTGCATTCCTACATCCAGACCTGCATCCTAGAGTACCACTAGTCGCCTGAGGAGATTATCGGACGAATCTAACTAGAGCATGGCTGCCAACTCGTCAGCGTCCCGACTGTCTACCGTGCTATCCACACAGGCCAGTTGAATCCGACCGGAGTCTCAGCGAAGTTTGTGCTCAGGAACCTGTGGCGTCACAAGAAAGGAAGCGAAGAACGTCGAGACAAATTTGTCATATCGTACCCCATCGAGGAGCGCCCTGCTGATGCGGCACAAGGTGATGTGTAAGGATCGTTCAGGGTAGCCGCACCTATCGGTCACGCCGAATTGATGAAATGAATTCGCAAAACATGTTCAGCTCAGCAAGACGCTGAAACGTGTGATATTCTACTTTTCTGCTCTGCACCATCCATGGGAGTGCGGAACCAACGAGAATACCGATGGGCTTCTGAGGGAGTGCTTCCCGAAGGACATGGACATCACGGATACACCAGAGGATTACATCCAACGGAAGTCCCCTGAACAAAACCTGCTCCCCAGAAAGTGCCTTGACTACAAAACACCATATGAGGTCTATTTCTCAAAGGTGTTGCACTTAGCTTAACAATCCGCCTCAGAATTGTTACACTTTGTAAAAAACTCACCACTGTAAACTTTTGTTACGAAATAATCTTTTGATATAATTGATAGGCTATTTTTTTGATATTAAATTTATCATAGACCTTTTGTATCTTTTCCGGAGTGCAAATATTAAGATACTCATCTGTCCTTTCCAACGCAATCTTCATAGCTTCTACAGTATAGTTTTCGATAAAAAAACCATTTTCACCTTCCTGTATATACTCAGGAAAGCATCCAACCTTTGTTGCCAAAACCATACGGCCATAATAATTTGCAATAGCAACAGTCTGAGATCCTGTTGCTGACTTATACGGCAGGACAACACACTTCGACATCATAATATACCGAGCCAAATCCTGATTTTCAACATAATGATTCAGAAACTTAATCTGAGGATTATTTTTTACCTTTGCCTTTATATTTTTTTCATCACGTCCTGTACCAACGATTAGCAGTTTTCTGCCATTGGCAGTTTGATCAAATGCTTCAATAAATAAATCTAAGCCTTTATACTCCTCAATCCGACCATAGAAGATATAATCATACTCGATAGGAACATTTGCTTTCTTTAGCGACGCAAATTCCATCTCTGGCATTTGCGGTAAATACAGTACCTCCATTTTCTCCTCAAACCGACGCAATTCCGCAGAACTTTTCACGACATTATTTGCTTCCTGATAACTTAGGATGAATGTTTTAATTGAACGAAAATAGGTCGCTAAAGAGGCTCTTCTATACCAGTGCTCTAATTTTGACGCGCCCTCATGCAAAACCGGATCATGAAGCCATAAAGAGTACTGTACATGATTTCTATAAATCAACCAGACAATCATATCATAAATAAAGGTACTATTTTGGAAATAAATCTGTTGGATAGGATATTTTTTTAATATTTTCTTTAACTTAAAATAGTAAGGGAGTAAATATAAAAGCCGCTTCTTTTTATCTTTGATATCTGTGATATTTTCTACTATTTTATCTTCGAATTCATTAGAGAATTCATCTTCTTTATATGCGCTGGGAATGATTACCACAATATTTTCTTTATTTGGCATTGAATTCATAACATTTTTATACATATCACACATTGCGCATCTCTCTTTACCAAAACAACATGCCAAAATCATATTCTTCCTCCATAATCATACCCAATCCTTCTATACAATAACGCCAATAAAATTAATCCGATTAAAATCCAAATTGAAATGGTATGATATCCCCCAAATTACCATTCATCCAGAGGAAATAGCTAAAAATTACGCCCGTACATACAACCATATGCAAAACCAGTCGCGTAATCCCTTTATATTGAGATAAAGTATACGGAATGATACTAAGAAACAGGCACTGATATGGAATCAATAAACGGTTTGCCATATTATTTTTTGACAGCATTATCCCCAAAACGACGCAAAATACCGCTCCTGGTATCAATGCTTTAACAAAATCATCTGTAATCCCCTTTTTTCTTGACTTAAAAAAAAGTAAGAAAAGAATTCCCAAGAAAAAAATATATTCAATAATAATCTTTCCATTGCCAGTATCACCGATTAGACCATCCTCATATTCTATATTAACATACATCATATAATGAGGAAAATAAGAGAAAAGTAGATCTTCTATATCGATAAAAAACAAACCTAATAATGGAGCCAACATAACCAGCATTACAAAAAAAGACTTTTTATTCAGTCCATATCGTTTCACCAAGAGCGAAAGGATAACGGCCGGAAAAAAGAGGAATATCGTGTTGTGTATTCCAAAAGCCAACCCTAACAGCAACCACCCCCATATACTCTTGCTATTTTTGTAAAGGATATATAGGGCATTCAGTGCAATAGCAATGGCCACCCACTGGCGTGCTGTATTCATAGAAATGAAAAATAGATTAAGCGTCAGAAACAAAAACGTAGAAAAGGCAGGATCATGTGAAGTTCTATATATATATACAGCCATACCTATAGAAATGATGGTTCCCGTCCAAAAGATATAAAACTGCGGTGCCTGCGATACAAAGCCAATCATATAGGAAATTCCTTTAAAAACATCACCGGAAATATATTCAAGACTAACAGCATCCGATAGAGAATTTTGTCCGGCAATATCCTCATAATATTTTGTATAGGCCAGCGTATCAGTTCCAATGCTAGAGGCACGGAACGCCATGAGAAACCAGATGACGAAGAAAGAAAGGCAGATATAAGCTTTACGTCCATTAACCACATACCCATCCCAAAGAACAATTCGCTTATTAGAAAAAATTTTCCCTGCAATAATTACTAAAAGTAATAAAATATATACAGTCATATTTACTCCTTATAACGGTCTATTGATTTTAATTTGTTCGAAGATGGTACAATCGTTGAAGCATTTGTATTCCCAAGATTAAAGCAGCTGCACCAACTTTATTCTTTATACGAGTGTGAGGACTAAATAAGATTCCCCATCTATCTTTTTGAGTAATTTTGCATATCTTACTGTATATATCTGGATGTCTCATCCTTAGATCAGGTACCAGAGCAAGGATTCGGCAATAATTACTGAATCGCTTGCTTTTTGCAGCTTTCAGTAATTCTGGGTTGCCCTGACATGCCTTTACGATTAAACTTGAAGACTCCTCTAGATCAAACACAAATTGATCATTTCGTTTCCCCATGATACTGCCTGGTCGTTGATAATAATAATATAACTTCTCTGAAATAACTGCTACTTTTTTTACGTTCAGATAATAATGATAGGTTGTATAGAGATCCTCGAAGAGCTTTCCCTTCGGAAAGGGATACGCCTGTACCAATTGCTTAGGTAAAAGGATTCCCCAAGCACATACATCCCTATAGTTTTGATACAGGATTTTTGTAAAAATTTCCCTCGCATCCATTACTGTAAAAGAAGATGCCTCCCCCTCCGTATCATGATTATACATCTCATGGTCAACCGATTGAAAATCTACTACTGAAATATCTGCCTGTTGCTCCAAAATAGGAGTCACTAAGGACTGCAAATAGCGTGGTGAAACCCAGTCATCACTATCCACAAAGGTTATATAATCACCGCGAGCAATCTTCACTCCTGCATTGCGCGCATCCGACAAACCTCCATTTTCCTTATGCAAGGTGCGAATCCAAGAATACTCTTTTGCATACATATCACAGAGTGCGGGACACTGATCTGGCGAACCATCATCCACCAAGATGGCTTCAAAATCTCGATATGTTTGAGCGCACAGACTTTTTATGCATCGAGCCAATTCTTTCTCAACTCGATATACTGGAACGATGAGACTTACAGTCGGCTTTTTCTTTGTATGCATAATATCGTTTCTCCATTTATGTTCCGTGATATACTCGAAAAGTTTTCATCTTAAATAGATTATCTTGATATTTTTCTCTGAACTCCGTCCTATTATATGCACCAAGAACCTTGAACACCACAGGATCTGCTGCATCTAAAATCTCCGTCAGCTGATTCGGCTTCTCAAAAGCGAATACATATCCGTTCACGCTATTCTTCACCAACTCTGGTAACGCCCCCCTGGCACTCACGATGACGGGTTTGCCGTACTTCATCGCTTCGATGGCAACGAGGCCGAAGGCTTCCCATCGGCTGGGTATAATGACAGCATTACAGGCATTGTAGTAGCTCGCGAGTTTTTCATGCGGTATCCATCCGAGAAAGGTAATCCGGTCGGTATTTTTCTTTTTGATCTTCGGACCACCGCCGACAACGTTGTCACCGATGATAGTGAGGTGTAGATCGTCTCGCTTCGTAGCGTTAAATGCCTTAAGAAGAATATCCAGACCTTTTGGGGGGTCAAACCTACCAACAAACAGTAGGTTGATTTTTCTCTCCGACAGCTTGATATTCGGGTCGATAAAGCCCTTTTCCGGGGAGATACCGCTGTAAATAACGGTCTGGTTGTCCTTTTTCAGGCCGTAGCGGAGAGCTGCTTGGTACTCGTAGCGCGATACGTTGATGATGGCATCTGTCCGTGTCTGCAATACTCTCTCTATGCCAGCGTAGATACGGCGTTTCCAGTCCGAGGTGTCGCGGAGGAAGGCCCAGCCGTGAGCGTTGTAGATGATGCGGCAAGGCTTGCTCACAAAGAGAAAAGGTAAGCGAACGAAAAGACCGGCCCATGTGCTATGACAGTAGATGACGTCTGGCTGGATGGCCTGGATAGCTCTGCGGATGGCATGAATAGCATGTGGTATCTGTGTCAGGCTTCTATGGTAATGGTACTGACGAATGTGATCTGCTGGCAGTCTCCAGCCCTTCTCGCTGTTTTTATCCGCACAAATCAAGAAGTCCTCGATGTCTGGGCAGTCTGGATGATTGATGAGAGTACGGATGTAGGTAGCGACTCCACCTTGAACGTACTCTCCGATATGCAACACCCTCATCATGCACACCGCCTATCTGCGATGTGTAACTCACCAGTATAAATGAGGTGTGTACGGACAAGAAAATCAAGACATTCATGTCCCCCCCCCTAAGGACACATCTATACCATACCAAGAAATCAAAGCATTTGACTGTTTCATGATATCAAATCCAGCCTCCGTCAGTTCTTTTAATGCATGGAAATTTCTATGGCTACTATTCGCCAATATATTTTTTGCCCACGAATCTACTCCCCTGTCCAGTCTAAGGTATTCTACCATTTCAGTCAATCGACTCTCCTCAGTAATCTGAGCAGAAAAAACACACGGCAATCCATTCGCCTGTGCCTCTACTGCGACAACAGGAAGACCTTCATACCAAGAAGGGAGAACAAACACATCCATGCTATTATAGAGGTTTTTGACATCCTTCCGCAAGCCGAGAAAACATACCTTATCCGACAGGTGATAGCTTCGTACCTTTGCTTCTATCTCAGGACGCAGTTCTCCATCGCCAATCAGCATAAGTAGTGCGTTTGGTTGCTTTTTTACTACCTCTCGAAAAACATCGATCAAGAATGCATGGTTTTTCTGATACATGAAGCGTCCAACATGACCGATGACTAAAGTATCTTCTGAGATGTTGAATTCTCTACGATATTGCTGACGTTTCAGCAGAGAAAATGCATAATCGTTCAAATCAATAGCATTACTGATAATGGTGACTTTTCCACTTGCCATCATTTTCTTACCATACATCCAATCTCCTGCAAGTCGTGAACAGGCTGCATAACGGTTAGCAAAAAGTGGTGCAAGCGGACGCAATACCATCTTCATTACGGATCGCATGCCTTCACTACGTACAGCTGTAGAATGATTATGCAGGATGCGCTGATGTGCACCGGCCAACCATGCAGGGAATAATGAGAATACGGACAGTGTATTCATATTGGAATGGACGATATCATAATGATTATTATGAACAATATGATAAATCTGGCGCATATAGCGGAAAATATTCTTTTTGTAAGGCTCTACATGATAGACCTTCCCGCCCAAGGATTCGATTTCATCGTCTAATGCTGTTTTGTTATAACCATCTACAACAAAGTCAAACTGTATCTTGCTACGATCAATATGACGATAATAATTCATGATGACGGCTTCTACACCGCCGCCACAAACAATACCAATAATCTGCAATACGCGCACTGGTTCTTTTTCCATCACTCAACCCTCGCGCTTATACATGACGAGACTGTATCCAAAAGCACTAAGACAACCGACTACAAGACCAAGAGCGGCGATAAGCTTTTTACGCGGAAAGCTTGGCTTGTCCTCATCGGGCAGATTGGCTTCGTCAATGACTTGGATATCCATGGACTCCATGGCCTCTCGGATCTTGTTCTGCTCGCACTGCTGGACGAGGTTGGTGTAGATGGTCTTCTTAATCTCGGCGTCGCTCTTGAGCTGGAGGTAGGTGACCATGTCGTCGGGGTATTTGTCGATATCCTGCTCGATCTCGGCTTTCTTGGCACGGACGGCGTCTTCGCTGGCCTTGGCGGCGCTGATGGAGGCTTCGGCTACGGCCTGGTTCTTGACGAGTTCCATCTGGGCGGTGTTGAGACTGGCGGCGTTGGAATCGACAACAGCGCTGACTTCACTGGCGAGGTCGCTCTGGAGCTGGTTGAGCTGCTGCTGGGCGGCGATGACGGTCGGGTTGTTGTCGGTGTACTTCTGGCGCAGGCCGACGAGCTCGACTTCCTTGGCGACGATCTGGCCGCGGATGCTCTGGACGGTGCCGTTGTCGTTGATGTTGTAGGCTTTAGCACCGGACTTCTGCTGGCCGAGCTTGTTCGTGGCGACGTCGTACTGGGCCTGGGCGGCTTTCTGCTGGCTCTGGAGGTCGGCGATGGACTTATCGTAGGCGGAAACCTGCGTGATGGCCTGCTTCAACTGTTCATCGGGGCTGTAAAGCTTGTGCTCGCGCGAGAAGTCGGCGAACTTCTGGGCGGCGTCGTCGGAGTCTTTCTTGGCCTCTTCGATGCGGCCGTTGAGGAACTGGACGAGCAGGCTCTGGGTCTGCTGACTGTTGTCGGTCTGCATCTTGAGGAAGTTATCGACGACTTCCTGTGAGATCTGCTGAGCCTCTTCTGGCGTCTTGCCCTTGGCGGTGACGGTGATGAGGTTCGTGCCCTTGGTGTTCTTGATGTCGAGGTTCGACTTGGCAAAGCCGGCGGCATCCGGCTTCTTCTCGGGGTCTTTGCCCTCGTAGAGCTCGTCGATGATCGGGTCAAGGACGGTGCGGGTCTTCATGAGCTCCATGTAGTTGTTGGTTGGGCTCGAGGCACCGCCGCCGACGCCGAGGGCCGCCATGGCAGCTGCGGCCTGGCCGCCCATCTCCTTGCTGGCGTTGCGCGTCTGCACGAGGGTCGTCGACTCGTACTGCTTCGGCAGGACAAAGGCGGTGATGGTCGCGATGGCCGTGCAGCCGACGATGATGCCGCCGACGACTTTCTTGTGGGCTTTCGTGACCTGCCAGAGCTTGCCGAGGTCAATGCTTTCTTCTTTCTCTAAATCCAAGGGATACACTCCTTTTCATACGGTATCGGATAATCGGATGGCTTATGATTTCAATAGGATTTCAATAGGCGCCCTTGCCGAAGGCGACGGCCTTGACGGTCTTGAACAGGTACATGAGGTCGATCCAGACAGACCAGTTGCGGACGTACCAGGTGTCCATGGCGACGCGCTCTTCGTAGGTGGTGTCGCTGCGGCCGCTGGCCTGCCACATGCCGGTGATGCCGGGCAGGACCATGCTGTACTCGCGGAAGTAGTCGCCGTAGCGCTCAATCTCCTTCGTGACAATCGGGCGCGGGCCGACGAGGCTCATGTCGCCGCGGATGACGTTCCAGAGCTGCGGCAGCTCGTCGAGGCTGGTCTTCCTGAGGAAGGCGCCGAGCTTGGTGACGCGCGGGTCGTGCTCGAGCTTGAAGTTCTCCTCCCACTCTTTGCGGGCCTCGGGGTTTTCCTTGAGGTATTTCTCGAGGGCTTCCTGCGCGTTCGGGATCATGGTCTGGAACTTGTAGCACGGGAAGAGCACGCCATGCTTGCCGACGCGCTGATGCGCGAAGATGACGTGGCCTTTGTTGCTGATGGCGACCATGATGGTCAGCACGATGAGTATCGGCGAAATGAGGATGCTGCCGATGGTCGTGCAGATGATGTCGAAGACGCGCTTGATGATGCGGTTGCGACGGCGCGCGAGGTTGTTCCGCATGTGGAGCATGAGGACTTCTTCGCTGAAGAGCACTTCTGCCTCAGCGCCGATCATCGGGGTGCCGATGAGGTCAGGCGCAAAGGAGATGTCGCGCACGTAGGGCTGTATCTTGGAGATGAGCTCCTGGAGCTGGTCGCGGTGCATGCCCGGCGCGGTGATGATGACGGTCTGGACGCCGGAGTCGCGGATGATGGACTCGGCATCGGCGACCTTGCCGTAGAGCAGGAAGCGCGAGGCGACTTTCTCGGAAAGCGGGTTGTCGTCGATGAGGCCGACGATGTCGTAGCGGTAGCCGAGGTCATTCCGGTAATAGCGCAGGACGCGCTCGGCCGTCTTGCCCGCACCGACGAGGATGACAGGCTCGTAGAACAGGTGGCACTTCTTGATGAACGTCTTGGCGAGGTAGCGGATCAGGTAGAGATTCGGCACCAAGAGGACGATGAAGAGTCCGACGAAGAGGCGCGAGGTCAGCAGGCTCGAGGCGGAGAAATAAATGACAATGAGACAGGCCATAAAGCCGTAGAGCACGGCGAAGAAGACGTCGCGCGACGAGTCTAGGATAGAGTGCATCTGCCGGTAGGCATGGGCCTGTCCGAGGAACAGGATGAAAATCAGCGGTATCCAGAGGTAGATGTACTGCGGCGCGATGGCGTATGGTGCGGTGTGCCGGTCGATCAGGTGATGGAGACCAAGGGCCTCCTGCTCGGCCAGCAGGATGGCGACGTAGTCGAGCAGGATAAATAGAACCGGGTAGAGATAGCGGGCGTAGCGCGCGCTGCGGACCCTCGTCCTATTGGCCAGGCGAATCATTTTTTCCAATTGTGATATTCCCCCAATATCATAATCATAAGGTCATTTCCCAACCATCAGTCGGTCAGGTTCTTGTAGAGCGCCCAAGCGTTGACGTATGGCAGGACATCGGTGTCGAACTTGATGCCGTTAGAGCGTGGGACGTAGAGGATGTCGCCGTCTTCAATCTCGACGTTCTGGGTGAGGTCGTGCTTGACGGTGTAGGCTTTCATGTTGAGCGTGCGGTAGTACATGGTGCCGTCGACGACGCGCATGATCTGGATGCGGGTGCTGCGGCCCTTGCGCGCCCAGCCGCCCGCGCTGGCGAGTGCGGCGTAGGCGTTCATGTTGTCGATGGCCATGTTCTGGACACCGGGCTTGTTGACCTCGCCCATGACGTAGACTTTGCGCGGGCCGTAGCTCGTGATGACGAGCGAGAGGTCCGGGATGCGCAGGTACTGGGTCAGGGAGTCCATGAGGACAGCCTTGGCCTCGTCGAGCGTCAGGCCCTCCATCTTGACGCTGCCGACGTACGGCAGCTGGACGTAGCCGTCGAGGCCGACGGTGATGCTGTTGATGCCGATGCCATCCGGAAAGCCGACAGCGAGGATGCTCAGCGTGTCACCGCGGAACAGGCGGTAGCTCGGCGAGACGGTCGTGTGGCGCAGGGAGGCTGTCTTGAACATCTCCTTAGACTCGACGTAGCGGGCTGCGGTGTCATCGTCATCCGCGGCAGACTGAGCGGACTGGGCGCTCAGGGCTGCTACCGTATCGGTATGCACGGCGGAGCCGACTGCTGCTTTCGTATGGGAGACGGAAGCGGTCGGCGCAGCGAGCGTGCCCGTGGCCGTCTGGGCGGCTACGTCTGTGGCCGTAGGCGCGGCAAAAACGGCGCTGCCTGAGAGCAGGAAGGCCGTGATGGTGAGAGCCGGAAGGCTGTACTTCATAAGATAAAACCCCTTGTTTTCTGTATTTACGTATGGAATAGTCGAATATACGCTACTAGAATACCACCTTTTCTAGGAAAAGACAAGGTTTTAGAGGCGAATTAGCGGGCCGGGGCGCGCGGGATGATTTGATAGAATGGCAAATACCTGATATAATTATGGAAGCTATCGTCTGTGATGCTGTTGTTATTCTTGATTTTATTTTCACATTCTTTTTGAAAAGGGAGATTTTCACTTATGTTACTCAATCGCAAATCGGTAGAACTCCTGGCTCCGGCTGGCACTTGGGATGCGCTGGTGGCGGGCGTGGAGTCGGGTGCGGATGCTGTCTATCTCGGCGGCAAGCACTTCAACATGCGCATGCATGAGGGCGGGTTCAACTTCGACGATGCCACGCTCAAGAAGGCCATTGACTACGCACACGCGCACGGCGTGCGCCTCTATGTGACGCTCAACAACCTCATCAGCAACGAGGAGATCCCGGCGCTGCGCGAGTACCTCGCCTACCTCAATGAGATCCGCCCGGACGCGCTGCTCGTGCAGGATTTTGCGGTGCTCGAGCTCGTGCACGAGATGGGCATCACGATTCCGCTGCACACGTCGGTCATGATGAACACGCACAATGAGCACGCCATCGAGAAGCTCAAGGAGTACGGCATCACGCGCATCGTCGTGGGCCGCGAGATGACGCTGTCGGAGCTCAGCCTCTTCCGCGAGCGCACGGGCATCGAGGTCGAGTACTTCATGCACGGCGACATGTGCATCAGCGAGTCGGGCCAGTGCATCCACTCGGGCGTGCTGTTCGGCCAGAGCGGCAACCGCGGCCGCTGCCTCAAGCCGTGCCGCTGGGCCTACCAGCTCATCGACGAGAAAACGGGCGAAGTGCTCGACGAGGACGGGCCGGGCGCCTACAAGCTCGCGCTCAAGGATATGTGCATGTACCGCGCCATCCCGCAGCTCATCCAGGCGGGCGTCTTCTCCTTCAAGATTGAGGGCCGCATGCGCCCGGCGGGCTTCATCCGCCGCATCGTCTCGACGTACCGCAAGGCAATCGACGCCTACATCGCGGACCCGAACGGCTATACGACGGACGAAGAAGGCTGGAAGAATCTCTACGACAACCGTGCGCGCGACTTCACGACGACGTTTGCGTTCGGCCAGCCGGGCAAGAAGGACATCGGCTTCACGGGCGAGCGCGAGCCGCGCTTCTTCAGCCATGCGGTCAAGGAAGCGGGCTTCCAGGATGAGGTGCTGCGCCAGGAACGCGATATCGAGAAAGCGAATGCGCCGCACCGCACACTCAGCGTGCGCGTCAATACGGTCGAGTCGGCCAAGGCGGCCATCGACAACGGCGCGGACACCGTCTATGTCGGCGGCGAGGCGTTCCGCCCGCTGCGCCCGTGGAAGCTCGGCGACTATGCGGAAGTCCTCGCCTATGCGAAGGGCAAGGCGCGCGTCGTCGTCAATACGCCGCGCACGACGATGCGCCGCGAGTGCGGGGAGCTCGAGCAGTTCTTCACGGCACTGCGCGAGATCAAACCGGATGGCCTGATGGTCAGCAACCTCGGCTCCTTGAAGCTCGCGAAGAGCATCACGGAGCTGCCGGTGCAGGCGGATGTGTCGTTTAACCTCTTCAACCAGCTCGCGGCGAAGTTCCTGCAGGAGAACGGGCTTTCGATGGCGACGACGTCGTACGAGCTGTCGTTCGAGCAGCTGCGCGAGATCGTGGAAAGTGCGGAGCTGCCGCTCGAGACGGTTGTGCACGGCTCGTATGAGTCGATGATCTGCGACCACGACTTCCCGGCGATGAGCCTGCCGGAGTTCAATGAGCTCGACAATCCGGAGGTGCTCGACCGCCACTATGCGCTGCTTGACACGGCTGGCGAGAAGCACGCGATCCGCATCGACCAGTACGGCCGCAACCACCTCTACTTCGCCAAGGACCTCTGCCTCTACCCCTATCTCGCGAAGTTCAACGGGCTTGCCTCGTATCGCATCGAGGCGCAGGACTACACGCCGGAGCTCACGGGCCGCGTGACGAAGCTCTACCGCGAGGCGCTCGATGCGCTCGCAGCCGGCAAATCGCAGGAAGAGGCGTTCGAACATGAGGCGTTTGAGCAGGTGCAGAAGATGAGCCCGCGCGAATGGGGCATCGGGACGTACCGGTTCCGCCAGAGCCGCAACTCCATTTGAGTCATGTCCCATGCGCTGCGCGCATTGGGCTTGGACAGAAGACATTATATAGGAAGGGGAAATCCACTTGGCTGAAGAAACAAAACGAACATACATTGGCCCTGAGGCCATCATCGAGAAGAAGAAGAAGTACATCATGCCGTGCCTCGGCCATTTCTACAAGGAGCCGCGCGAGTTCGTCCGTGGCTCGATGCAGTACCTCTACGACAGTGAGGGGCGCAAGTACCTCGACTGCTTCGCGGGTGTGTCGGTCATGAACTGCGGCCACTGCAACCCGGAGATCACGAAGAAGGTCCAGGAGCAGGTCGGCACGCTGCAGCACGTCTGCAACATCTACCTGACGGAGAATTTCGTGAACCTCGCGGAAAAGCTCGCGCAGGTCACGCCGGGCAAGCTGCAGAAATCGTTCTTCTGCTCGACGGGCTCGGAGGCGACGGAGGGCGCGCTGCTGCTCGCCTCCATCTACACGGGCAGCAGCGAGATCATCGCGCTGCGCAATGGCCTGCACGGCCGCACGAAGCTCGGCATGAGCGTGACGGGCATCCAGATGTGGCGCACGGACCCGGAGCCTGTAGGCGGCATCCACTTCGCGCCGAATCCGTACTGCTACCGCTGCCCGCTCGGCAAGAATCGCGAAACGTGTGACCTCGCCTGCGCGAACATGGTCGAGGACGTCATCCAGACCTCGACGGCCGGCCATCCGGGCGCCTTCATCGCGGAGACGATCCAGGGCAATGCAGGCATCGTCGTGCCGCCGAAGGGGTATTTCCAGCGCGTCAAGGAGATCCTTGCGGCGCATGGCACGCTGCTCGTCATCGACGAGGTGCAGACGGGCTTCGCGCGTACGGGCAAGCTGTTTGCCATCGAGCACTTCGGCGTGACGCCGGACATCATGGCGATGGCCAAGGCACTCGGCAACGGCGCGCCGATCTCGGCCTTCATCTCGACGGCGGAGATTGCCGACACGTATACGCGTCCTGGCGCCTCGACGCTCGGCGGCAACCCCGTCTCGACGGCGGCCGGCCTCGCCGTGCTCGACTACATCGAGAAGCATGATCTCTGCAAGAATGCAACGGAGCGCGGCGAGCAGCTGCGCGCCGGCCTGCGCGAGATCCAGAAGAAGCACCCAATCATCGGCGACATCCGCGGCCTCGGCCTCATGACCGGCGCCGAATTCGTCCACGCCGACAAGAGCCCCGCCGCCGCCGAACTCGATGACGTCCTCGAGACCCTCAAGGACCGTGGCTTCATCATCGGCAAAAACGGCATCGCCCGCAACGTCATGGCCTTCCAGCCGCCACTCGTCATCACGGCAGAAGACATCGACAACGTGCTCAATGCGCTCGAGATGGTGCTGACGGAGAAGAAGCTCTGAGGTGCGTGCCACGTCGACAGAATCGATAAAACTGAAAAAGGAGATGCTGTTAGCATCTCCTTTTTTGTTACCCCTGATGGATCTCTTCCTGTTGCTGGCGCAGGGCCTGGATGCCAAGCTGGAATTCTTCGAAGGTCAGCTTGAAGTATGGCAGGGTCTGCAGGAGCTTGTAGACTTCCTGCTGGGACTTGGCGTGCTCGAGCTGCTCGCCGATGCCGTCTTCTGTGAGGGCGTGGAGCAGGATGTGGGTGATCTGGTCGATGGCGCGCTGCTCTTCGCTGACTTCCTGTGCTTCATCGTTGTCGTGTATATCGTGCATTTCACTCATTTATGGTATCTCCTTTTCTCATAATCGTGATGAATTCTCATGAATCTGCTGAATCTGCTATTTTCGCGGGCTCTTTCGCTTGAACGCATTTGCGCCGCCTGCTTCATCATAGTATAATGTAAAGTGGTAGTATACACAAGATGAAGAGGTGCTCAAATGGCAGATCGATATTATACGTTACACATTGCAGGCTGCACGCGCAACCTGCCCATCCTCAATGTCACGGACAAGTTGGCCATCGCGGGCTTTGTCATGCTCGGCGATGTGGAGCTCACGGACGCCTGTGCGCGGGAGCTTGCGAAGAAGGTGCCGCCCGAGACGGATTACGTGCTGACGGCGGAGACGAAGGGGATCCCGCTTGCGGAGGAACTCGCCCGCGCGCTCGGCATGGACCGCTACATCGTTGCGCGCAAGTCGGTCAAGGCGTACATGGAGAACGCACTCTGGGTCGACGATGTCTCGATTACGACCAAGGGCACGCAGAAGCTCTGCCTCGACGGTACGGACATTGAGCGCATCAAGGGCAAGAACGTCCTGCTGCTCGACGATGTCATCAGCACGGGCGGCTCGATGAAGGCGCTCGTGGAGCTCACCGAGAAGGCCGGCGGCAAGGTCATCGGACAGGCCTGCGTGCTCGCCGAAGGCGATGCCGCCAAGCGCAACGACATCATCTTCCTCGAGCCGCTGCCACTCTTTGATGCAGAGTAAGCTCGCAGCAGAGTGAAGCAGCAAGCCGTGCTCGGCCCTATGCAATCTCGTATGAACAGCATGGCAAGCGCGCGAATCGCATATATGAGAAAACCCGCAGTACTGCGGGCTTTCTTTTTTTATGCAATTTGCATTTCAATTGTCAGAACTTGACAGACACGCCGACGCCGACGCCGTTCTCGCGACTGCCTTCATCCGGCTTGAAGTTGTGGTAGTTGACATTGAGGTCCACATTGAGCAGCAGGTTCTTGTTGACGCCGACCTGCGTCTCATTGAAGTCCTTGCCTGCAACATAGGAGGCATAGGCGTCGAAGCCCAGGACCTTCGGCGTGCTCACGGCGACGCCCGCAAAGGCGTTGTCCTTGTCGTTCGGCAGGTTCCAGCGGTAGCCGCCGATGACCTTGAGCTCGGAGCCGATGATATCATACTGCAGATAGGCGTCCTTGTGGTCGCCCTTCTCATCGCGGTCGGCATACTGGAAGCCGGCTGTTGCCTTGTTCGTCACTTTGTGCTCGATGTAGCTCTCCTTCGTGCCAACGCCGATAGCCGTCTCATGATTGGCCATCTGGTTGATCGGAGCTGCCATCGCATAGGAAGAACTGACGAGGAGCAGTGCCGCCGTCAACAGTGCTGATTTTTTCATGTAGGTCCCTCCAAAATGAAATCCTGTCATAGTCAATGTCATAGTTATACAAGAAAATTTTACATGATTTTCGCAAAGCTGTCAAATTTCCCCGCATTTTCTTCCACCGTATCCCCCAAGCAGGGATAAACACACAAAAAAATGACCGCCCAGTGCCCAAACTTCGCGGTCATTTTGACTAACATGTAGAGGGCAACCGTCTACGGTGGCCTCTTTTTCTATATCTATTATATCATGCGAGCAAGAGAGATGCAAGATGAAGACCTCTTCCACCGCTTCGCGGTCCCCCTTCCTCGTGTGCGAGGAAGGCTTGGGCGTGTGGGATCAGAGGCCGAGCAGGGCGTCGAGCTTGGCTTTGTCGAAGCTGACGACGAAGTCTTTGCCGTTGACGGTGGTGACGGGGACGATGAGGTCGCCGGAGATCTTGTAGCACTCGTCACGGTCGGCATCGCTGAGCTCGATGTTGTGCTCTTCGTAGGCTACGCCTCTGGATTTGAGGTATTTCTTGACTTTGTCGCACCAGGGGCACTGAGTGATGGAATAGACTTTGACCATTTGGGATTCCTCCTATACATAGATGATGATTGCTAATTCGTGATGGGGACGGCTTATAGGGATTCGATGTACTTTTCGGCGAGAAGGGCGGCAGTGGTGCCGTCGGCGGCTGCTGTTGTCAGCTGGCGGATCTCTTTCTCGCGGACGTCGCCGGCGGCGAAGACGCCGGGGAGATTGGTGCGGCAGTCCTCGCCGGCGAGGATGCGGCCGCTCTCTGTCATCTTGACCTGGCCCTCGAAGAGGTGGGTGTTCGGCACGACGCCGATGTTGACGAAGATGGCGTCGACGGGCAGCTCGCGCTCCTCCCCTTTTGCCTTGTCGTAGATGGTGATGCTCGTCAGTTTGCCCTCGCCGTGGAGTGCCCGGATCTCAGTCTCGAGCAGGACTTTGACCTTCGGATTGGCGAAGAGCTTGTCCTGTGAGATCTTGTCGGCCCGCAGGGCGGAACGATGAATCAGATAGAGCTCGCTCGCGTACTTCGTCAGGAAGTTCGCGGCGTCGACGGCAGCGTTGCCGCCGCCCATGACGGCGATGGTCTTGCCCTGATACATGTGGCCGTCGCAGAGCTCGCAGTAGTGGACGCCGCGACCGCTGTACTTCGCTTCTTCCTTGAGCGGCAGCTTGCGGCGCTCCATGCCGGAGGTGATGATGACGGCTTTCGCCTCGTAGATGTAGCTCTGGGTCTCGACGATCTTCGGCGTGCCCGTGAGCTCGACGCGCTCGATCATGTCGAACTCGTCGACTTCGGCGCCGGCATGCTCGGCCTGCTGCTGGACGGTCGCCATGAGGTCGCTGCCGCTGACGCTCGTGAAGCCCGGATAGTTCTCGATGCCGACGGCATTGGCGATCTGCCCGCCGACGATGGCATTCTCGAGCACGAGCGTCGAGAGGTTCGAGCGCCCCGCGTAGAGCGCCGCCGTAAGCCCGGCCATGCCCGCGCCGATGATGATGACATCCTTTGTCCTGCGTTCCTTCGTCATAATATCCCTCCATTTATTCGATGGCCGCCCGCTTGCGGCTCTCTTGCTTTCTGAGTTCAGTATAGCAGAGAATCGCCCGGCGTTCTGTTACTGAGTTACACAGATGCAAAAATCGTAGAGTTCCCCCACTCTTGACTTTTTCCCGCACATATACTATGATAAAAGTAACAAGTAAAAACATATCTGTTTACTATACTTTAAAGGAGTCTTTCTCATGCCTGCACCTCGTCTCGCCCCAGGCGACATCCCTCAGAAAGCCATGACCTACATCCTCCAAGGCCTGCGCACGATTCGCTACGGCGAGATTGTCCTCGTCGCCCAGGACGGCGTCCTCATGCAGGTCGAGTGGAGCGAGAAGCGCCGCCTCGACTGCTGGCAGGAGAGCGAAGACGGTGAGAACAGCTACACCGAGCGCGCCCTCGCCGACCTCGCCACGCGCATCCGCAAGGAATTTGGCCTGCTCCAGTACGGCAAGCTCGTCCTCATCATCCGCAAGGGTCGCCTGCTGCAGCTCGAGCGCACCGAAAAACAGCGCTTCACCGGCCTCGACGGCGAAGGCATCTGATCATCGGATGCCCCACCGTGGCTGGGAAGCGCTGCTTTTGTCATTCCATATTTTACGAATCACTTGTCTTCGTGCTTTTCCTTGCTGAGCCAGCGGGAGGCGCGGAGCTTTTTTATGGTCTCCATGCGGTCTTTGTAGATATCCTCGATGACAAGCTTGCAGATGACGATGAACGGCACCGCGAGGAACATGCCTGCTGCGCCGAGCACCTCGCCGCCGAGGATGATGCCGAGAATGATGGCGACCGGATGCAGATTGAGCGACTTGCCGATGAGCGTCGGATAGACGGCATTGTGGTTGACCTGTGTCAGGATCAGGTAGAAGCCCGCCGTCTGGATGGCAATCCACGGGTCCACCGTCGCCGTCAGCAGGATACCGAAGATCGAGGCGACCGTCGGGCCGAGCACCGGCACGAACTCGCTGATGCCCGATACCATCGCGAAGACCGAGGCGTAGGGCAGGCTGCGCGCCGTGTAGTAGAGGAAGACGACCGTCGCCGTCAGGCAGCAGATGACGAGCTGGCTGCAGATGTAGGTGCGCAGCGCCGAGAGGATGCGGTTGAAGAGCGCGAGCACGCGGCTGTAGTCGCGCGTCGGGAAGAGGCTCGCGAGGTAGACCTTGATGTCATCGCCGTCCTTGAGCAGGTAGAACGTGACAAAGAGGATGATGACCATGTCGATGAACTTGCTGAAGATCGAGAGCAAGACCGTCAGCGACGATTTGAGCGCATCGACGCTCGCCGCCTTGAGCTCGAGCCAGAACTGCTCAAACTCATCCGTCAGGTAGGCATTGTCGTGGATCAGCGGCATCTGCTGCAATTTCTCCGTGATCTGCGGGAAGTCCGTCACGAAGCGCGTGAACGTCGGGATGAACGTGCTCGAGACGAGCAGCACGAGCCCGAGGCAGATCAGGAGGAAGGTGCCGAGCACGATGGCCGCCGCGAGTCCGCGGTTCAGATGGCGCTCGAGCCGGTCGACGAGCGGCGTCAGGAGCAGCTGCAGAAGCAGCGAGATGAAGATGATGAACGCCAGCTGCGGCAAGAACCAGAACGTCGACAGCAGGACCGTGAACGTGACGCCCAAGAGGATGGACGTCCGGTAAGTCTTTAGATGCATGTGTTTCTCCTATGATAATCGAAAAATAATAACCATCTCGATTATACCACAGGGCCCGCTGAAGGGAAAGAAAAGGCCGCCTCCGTGGTGGTTGGCGTCACGGAGGCGGCGGTTGATGACTTGTGTGGACTTGTGATCGCGGTCGTTGGTTATTTGATGACCATGACCGGGATTGGGGATTCTTCGACGACTTTCTGGCTGACGCTGCCGATCAGGGCGCCTTTGAAGAGGCCGAGGCCGCGGCTGCCCATGATGATGAGGTCGCTATGCTCTTCGGCGGCGACGCGCATGATGGCTTTCGGGATGTTGCCGGTCTCGACATGCTTGGATGCTTTGATGTCGTCTGGCAGTTTCTCCCAGATGCGGTCGAAGACGATGTGGCTTGGGATGTCTTTGTTGATGTTGCTGGCGACGTAGACGAAGTCGAGGTCGGCTTTGCATTTCTCGGCGAAGAAGATTGCTTCATCGACGGCTTTGCAGCCGTTGACGGAACCGTCGACTGGTACTAAGATTTTCTGGATTCTGCCCATATTAACCCCTCCTATGCGAAGATGATGATTTTCTGATTATATGGAGTATTTCGTTCTCGGGTGGGGAAATTCCTTCTTTTTTGGCGTTGTTTTCTTGGGCTGCGAACATATTTTTTCTCTTGGACGAAATATTTTTGAGGAAGGTGTTGACAACGGGGTGGATTCTTCGTATAATATTTCTTGTGACTACGGGATGTGGCACAGTTTGGTAGCGCGCATCGTTCGGGACGATGAGGCCGCAGGTTCGAATCCTGTCATCCCGACCATTGAAATTACAAGTCGTCAGCTTTGGCTGGCGGCTTTTTTGTTTACGTCGTAAAAGCCAATAAAAAAGACACGGTTGTGGGCCGTGTCTTTTTTGCTATCTGGAGTTTATTTATTGGCCAGGCGTTCGAGGGCGCGGTGGGCGATGTCGTTACGGTGGAAGGCGTCTTTAAAAGTGATGGCGTTGACGCCTTTGTAGGCTTTGTCGACAGCGGTACGGATGTCGTCGGCTTTGGCGACGACGCCGAGGACGCGGCCGCCGTTGGTGACGATCTTGCCGTCTTTTTCGGCGGTGCCGGCGTGGAAGACGAGGGTGTCGAGGGCTTTTGCTTTGGCGAGGCCTTCGATCGGGTAGCCTTTCTTATAGGCTTTGGGGTAGCCGCCGGAGGCGATGACGACGCAGACGGCTGCGCCTTTGCTCCACTCGATGTGTTCTTCGTCGAGGTGGCCGTCGGTGCAGGCGAGCATGATGTCGACGAGGTCGCTCTCGAGTAGCGGCAGGACGACCTGGGTCTCGGGGTCGCCGAAGCGGGCGTTGAATTCGACGACTTTGGGGCCTTCTTTGGTGATCATGAGGCCGGCGTAGAGGCAGCCTTTATAGGGGCGGCCTTCTTTGGCCATGGCGGCGATGGTTGGCTTCAGGATGCGCTCGGTGGCGACTTTGACCATCTCGTCGGTCATGACGGGGGCTGGTGCGTAGGTGCCCATGCCGCCGGTATTCGGGCCTTTGTCGCCGTCGTAGGCGCGCTTGTGGTCCTGGGAGCTGACCATCGGGTAGATGGTCTTGCCGTCGGTGAAGGCCAAGAGGGATGCCTCCTCGCCTTCCATGAATTCTTCGATGACGACGCGGCTGCCGGCTTTGCCGAAGGCGGCGTCGTCCATGATCTCATGGACGGCATCGAGGGCTTCTTCGAGGGTCATGGCGACGATGACGCCTTTGCCGGCGGCGAGGCCGTCGGCTTTGATGACGATTGGGGCGCCCTCTTTCTTGATGTAGGCGCGGGCTTCGTCGGCGTCGGTGAAGACTTCGTACTTGGCGGTCGGGATGCCGTACTTCTTCATGAGGTTCTTGGAGAAGGACTTGGAGCCTTCGATCTCGGCGGCGAGTTTGCGCGGGCCGAAGGCTTTGATGCCGGCGGCGTTCATGGCGTCGACGACACCGTTCGTCAGCGGGACTTCGGGGCCGACGACGACGAGGTCGATGGCTTTGTCCTCGGCGAGCTTGACGAGGGCTTCGTTATCGCAGATGTCGACGCCTCCGATGCACTCGGCGATGTCGGCCATACCGGGATTGCCGGGGACGGCGTAGAGCTTGGTGGCTTTTGGCGACTGGGCGAGTTTCCAGGCCAGGGTGTGCTCGCGGCCGCCGGAACCGATGACTAAGATGTTCATGCTACTTCCTCCAGTAAAACGCAAATGGCCCTCTCCCACCGGCGCGTGAAGAGTGCCTGCGGGGGAAGGCTCGTATTTTATTTCTTGAGCTGCTCGGCGAGATAATCCTTGATCATCGTGTCGTAAGCGGCCGTGTGCGCGAAGGCTTCCTGTGCGAGCTCCATGCGCGTGCGGTCGTCGACGCAGCCGTTCTTCGTGACCTGCTCGGCGATGGCGTCGTAGTGGGCCGGGTTCGTGACGATGGTGACGAACTTGAAGTTCTTGGCAGCGGCGCGGACCATGGCGGGGCCGCCGATGTCGATGTTCTCGATGGCTTCGGCGAGGGTGACGTTCGGCTTGGCGATGGTCTCTTTGAACGGATAGAGGTTGACGGCGACGAGGTCGATGCCGGTGATGTGGTGCTCCTCCATCTCGCGGACGTGCTCGGGGTTATCGCGGACGGCGAGGATGCCGCCGTGGATGTACGGGTTGAGGGTCTTGACGCGGCCGTCCATGATCTCGGGGAAGCCGGTGACGTCGCTGACGTAGGTGACGGGGATGCCGGCCTCTTTGATGGCTTTCATCGTGCCGCCCGTGGAGACGATCTCGACGCCGGCTTCGTGGAGTTTGCGGGCGAAGTCGACGACACCCTGTTTGTTCGATACGCTGATGAGCGCGCGTTTGATCTGCATGGTTTTGTACCTCTTTTTTCTCAGTTTGTTGACATCGTATAAGGGGAAGGGGATGGTGTCCGGCTTCGGCGCTCAGCTAAATGGCCTTTACGCCTCTTTTGCACGGCAAAGCGTCTTCGCCGCTTACCGCGGCGTTCTGACATCGGATTGCCTTGCTCCGTTTGCTTGGCGGCCAGTCCTGCGGACGGTCGCTTCGCTTCTGCAGGCGGACACCATCCCCTTCCCTAGCCAATTCCTGCTCGAAGTTTGTTTACATCTCGCAAGGGGCAGGGGCAAGTTTTTTCGGCTTCGGTGCTTCGCTTCTGCAGGCGAAAAATCTCACCCCTGCCTTAATCTGTTCCTGCCGGGGTTTGTTTACATCGCGCAGGGGCAAGGGCGAGTTTTTTCGGCTTCGGCGCTCAGCTGAATGGCCTTCACGCCTCTTTTGCATGGCAAAGCATCTTCGCCGCTTACCGCGGCGTTCTGACATCGGATTGCCTTGCTCGGGTTGCTTGGCGGCCAGCCCTGCGGGCGGTCGCTTCGCTTCTGCAGGCGAAAAATCTCGCCCCTGCCCTAGTTACTTTGGTCCCATTTAGTTCTTGGCGGGCAGGATGCGGACGTGGCGGCCATCGACCTTCAGGCGGCCTTCGCAGTAGAGCTGGATGGCTTTGGGGTAGATGATGTGTTCCTGCTCTAGGACGCGGGCGCCGAGGGTTTCTTCGGTGTCGTCGTCGAGTACGGGGACGGCGGCTTGCAGGATGATGGGGCCGCTGTCGGTGCCTTCGTCGACGAAGTGGACGGTGCAGCCGCTGACTTTGACGCCGTAGGCGAGGACGTCGCGGTGGGCGTGGGCGCCGGGGAAGCTCGGCAGGAGGGCCGGGTGGATGTTCATGATGCGGCCAGCGTAGTGGCGCACGAAGTACGGGGTCAGGATGCGCATGAAGCCGGCGAGGACGACGAGGGTGACACCTGCTTCGTCGAGGGCCTTGATCAGGGCCTCTTCGAAGGGCTGGCGGCCGTCGAACTGCTTGCGGTCGATGCAGAGGGCTTTGATGCCGGCTTTTTCGGCGCGCGTGAGGGCGTAGGCGTCGGGCTTGTCGGTCAGGACAAGGGCGATTGTCGCATCTACTTCACCGCGGCCGATGGCGTCGATGATGGACTGGAGGTCGGTGCCGCGGCCGGAACACAGCACGCCTAATACTTGCTTACTCATCGAACACGCCGCCTTTGATCGTCACATCGTGGTTGCCGCGGACGACGCGGCCAATCTCGTAGACCGTCTCGTTCTCGGCTTCAAGGTGGGCCTTGATCTTGTCGGCTTCTTCGCGGCTCGCCATGATGACCATGCCGATGCCCATGTTGAAGGTGCGGTACATCTCATGCCAGTCGACGTTGCCCCACTGCTGCAGGAGGCGGAAAATCGTCGGCATCTGCCAGACGGAGCTGTCGATCTCGACGGCCATGTCGTCTGGCAGGGCGCGCGGGATGTTGTCGTAGAAGCCGCCGCCCGTGATGTGGACCATGCCGTGGATGTCGAATTTCTCGATCAGCGGCAGGCAGGTCTTCGGGTAGAGGCGCGTCGGGGTCAGCAGTTCTTCGCCGATGGTCTTGCCGAGCTCGTCGATGTACTCGTCGCCCTTGAAGCCCTTGTGCTCGAAGCAGATCTTGCGCACGAGGGAATAGCCGTTCGAATGGACGCCGGAGGACGGCAGGCCGAGGAGCACATCGCCTTCTTTGACGCGCTCGCTCGTGATGACTTTCGACTTCTCGACGACGCCGACGGCGAAGCCGGCGATGTCGTACTCGCCGACCGGGTAGAAGCCGCTCATCTCAGCGGTCTCGCCGCCAATGAGGGCGCAGCCGGACTCTTTGCAGGCGTTCGCGACGCCCTTGACGACGGATGCGACCTGCTCGGGGTCGAGCTTGCCGACGGCGAGGTAGTCGAGGAAGAAGAGCGGCTCAGCGCCCTGAACGAGGATGTCGTTGACGCACATGGCAACGGCGTCCTGGCCGATCGTGTCGTGCTTGTCGAGCATGAAGGCCAGGCGCAGCTTCGTGCCGACGCCGTCGGTGCCGGAGACGAGCACCGGCTCCTTGTACTTGCCGGAATTCAGCGCAAAGAGACCGCCGAAGCCGCCGAGGTCGCCGAGGACCTCCGGACGATACGTCGCCTTGACGCTGTCCTTGATGAGTTTGACGGAGTAGTTGCCAGCATCGATGTCGACGCCGGAATCCTTATAGGTAAGTTGTTCTGCCATTTTGCTATTCTGGTTCCTTTCCTATCTGACGATATTCCGATATTCTCGCGATTTGCACGCGTCTCAGCACTTGCGCTGCTCGAAGACGTACTTGCTGTTGCCGGCCGGCTTGGCGCCGTCTTCGATCGGGTAGGCGCTGTTGAAGCAGGCGTAGCACATGTCATCGGCCTTGAGGTTCGGCACGCATTTCTTGAGGCCTTCGATGCTCAGGAAGTGCAGGGAGTCGGCGCCGATGAACGCGCGGATCTCCTCGACGGACTTCGTCGCGGCGATGAGCTCCTTGCGCACGCTGGTATCGATGCCATAGAAGCAGGGATAGCCAATCGGCGGGCTGCTGATGCAGACGTGTACGGCCGTCGCGCCGGCATTCCTCAGCATGCGGACGATCTTGCCGCTCGTCGTGCCACGGACGATGGAGTCGTCGACCATGATGACCGACTTGCCCTCGACGACGGAGCGGATGGCGTTGAGCTTGAGCTTGACAGCCGTGTCGCGCTTCTTCTGCGTCGGCTGGATGAAGGTGCGGCCGATGTAGCGGTTCTTGATCAGGCCCTCGACGAACGGGATGCCCGACTCATAGGCAAAGCCCGTCGCGGCCGTCGTGCCGGAGTCCGGCACGGAGATGACGATGTCGCCCTTGAAGCCCGACTCGCGCGCGAGCTCACGGCCCATCTGGAAGCGCGCCTCGTGGACGCTCTGGCCGTCGATGACGGAATCCGGGCGTGCGAAGTAGATGTACTCGAAGATGCAGCCGGCCTTCTTCTCGTCCGTCGCGAACGGATACGACTTGAGGCCGTCCTTGTCGATGACGACCATCTCACCCGGCAGGACGTCGCGCACGAACTCTGCGCCGACGACGTCGAGGCCGCAGGTCTCCGACGAGAGGATCCAGCTGCCCTCCTCCGTCTTGCCGAGGCATAGCGGACGGAAGCCCTGCGGATCGCGGGCGCCGATGAGCTTATCCTCGGTCATGATCGTCAGGCAGTAGCAGCCCTTGACCGTCTTGAGGCTCTCGATGATGCGTTCCTCGATCGTCTCCTTGTGGGAGCGCGCGATGAGGTTCACGATGACTTCCGAATCGATGGAGGTCTGGAAGATCGTGCCCTGCTGCTCGAGCTCATGGCGAATCTCAGCGGCATTCGTCAGGTTGCCGTTGTGGGCAAGCGCGATCTTGCCGCCCGCGTAGTTGACGAGCAGCGGCTGCGTGTTGGCGAGCAGGCTCGAGCCCGTCGTCGAATAGCGCACATGGCCGACGGCGATGCACTGGTTCTCCATGTGCGGGACCTGGTGGCGGAATACTTCGTTGACGAGGCCCATGCCGCGCGTCACATCCATCCAGGCGCCGTCCGTGATGGCGATGCCGGCACTCTCCTGCCCGCGATGCTGCAGGGCATAGAGGCCGAGGTACGTCAAGCCGGAGACATCTTCCGTATGGGAGTACACGCCGTAAACGCCGCATTCCTCTTTCCACTTCGGTTCTGGGTTGTAGCCATTATCATACATGGTTGTTCTGCTTCTTCCCTTTCTCTTTCTCTAATTGGTTTCTCTTCGCGGCGCGCGGCTCAGAGCTGAGCAGCGACGCGCGCGGCCTTCTTCTCGACACCCGCGACCATCTCCGCGCGGTAGTCGGCAAGCTTCTTCTTGAGATCGTCATCGGCAATCGAGAACATCTCGACGGCGAAGATGGCGGCGTTCTTCGCGCCATTGATGGCCATCGTCGCGACCGGGATGCCCGACGGCATCTGGACCGTCGAGAGCAGCGCGTCCATGCCGTTCAGCGAGGTCGCATTGATCGGCACGCCGATGACCGGCAGCGTCGTGTAGCTCGCGACGACACCAGCGAGGTGTGCTGCAGCGCCCGCGCCGATGATGAAGGCAGCGACGCCCTTCTCGGGGGCCGACTCGACAAACGTACGTACTTTCGCAGGCGTGCGGTGCGCCGAGGCGACCGTCACTTCCGCAGCAATGCCAAACTGCTTCAAGAGCTCGACGGCTGGCTTCAGGATGGGCCAGTCCGAGTCGCTCCCCATGATCACAGCTACTTTCTTGGCATTCATGGATATCATCTCCTATATACACTCAAGCAATCATTCATTCTCTACATCAATGATAACGGTAAAAAACTAGGCTGTCAACTGAAAACAGGACAGATGTCCTTGCGCAAAAGCAAAAGCCCCCGGATGAACCGGGAGCATGCAAACGAGTGAGCAGGGATCAGTCGAGGTCCTTGCCCGTGATCATCTTGTAAGCTTCGACGTACTTGGCAATCGTCTTGTCAATGACGTCCTGCGGCAGCTTGTAGTCGCTATCCGGGTTGGCCTTGAGCCAGTCGCGGACGAACTGCTTGTCGTAAGACGGCTGCGGCTTGCCGGCCTCGTAGCCCTCGAGCGGCCAGAAGCGGGAGCTGTCCGGCGTCAGGACCTCGTCGCCGAGGACGATGTTGCCGTCCTCATCGAGGCCGAACTCGAACTTCGTGTCGGCGATGATGATGCCGCGCGAGAGTGCGTACGCAGCGCACTTCTTGTAGATGGCAATCGTGTAGTCGCGCAGTTTCTCTGCGTATTCCATGCCGTGGCCGGGGAACTCCTTCTCGAAGACGGCAGCGCCCTGCTCGAGCGAGACGTTCTCATCGTGGTCACCGAGCTCTGCCTTCGTGCTCGGCGTGAAGATCGGCTCCGGCAGTTTCTGGGATTCCTTGAGGCCCTCCGGCAGCTTGATGCCGCAGACCGTGCCGTTCTCCTGATAGCTTGCCCAGCCGCTGCCCGTGATATAGCCGCGGACAATGCACTCCATCGGCAGCATCGTGAGCTTCTTGCACTTCATGCTGTTGCCGAGGAACTGCGGCTGACGGAAGAATTCCGGCATGTCGTTGTTGTCCACCGAGATCATGTGGTTCGGAATGATGTCCTTCGTGAAGTCGAACCAGAACTTCGACATCTGCGTCAGGACCTTGCCCTTCTTCGTGATCTGGTTCTTGAGGATATGGTCGAAAGCGGAGATGCGGTCCGTCGCAACCATGATGATGCTGTCGCCAGCATCGTAGACCTCACGAACTTTTCCGGATTTGAACGGCTTGTACTCTTTCATTTGTTATCGTCTCCCGTCACAAACAGATAGATAGGATTTTTACACTTCCATCATAGCGGTAGATGGAAAAAATGTCAAGAAATGGGTCAGGTGTCCTTGCGCAAAACGAGCTAGGATTCGTGGCGTAGGGAGGGGGCATGTATTTCGGCTTCGTCGCTGCCGCTACAACTTTCTTTCATCGAGCAACGAAGCGCCGGGGTGGTACCCTTCCGGTTTCGTCACTCCGTTAAATGAGCCGCATGAAACTGCTCGCAGCCCCACACTTCGCCGCCTGCCACGGCGCTTTGACATCCGTGGCAAAGCAACTGTGCAGTACGGCTCATCCCCAAGGGGCAATCACTCCGTTCCTGCAAGCGGAAGGGTACCACCCCGTCTTCCATCCTCTAAACCGAGATGCCCCCTCCCTCAGTTACGTCCTGCAAGCGAGTGCGAATGCCGTCCAGCCGATATACAGAGGCAAGGAACCTGATGGGGAGAAAAAAAGAGCCCGCCCCACTCCATCTGCAAAATGGAGCTAGGACGGACTCTAAGAAAACGGACTGAACTGAGGTCGGGGGGACATGTTCCGCCTGCAGGAGCGGCGCGGCTGCCTGCAGGGATGGCCCCTGATACTTCATGAGCCTCAAGTCGCAATGTGAGAACGCCGCGGCAGGCGGCGAAGTTCCTTTGCTGCAAGCGCACCATAGGGGCCATTTTAGCAGAGCGACGAAGCCGAAACATGTCCCCCCGGCCCTTTGCCAAACGCCCCTCGCTTCAACGAATCCAGCACCGGTAATCCTGCCCTTTGCCAACCGCTACTCAATTCAACGAATCAGCCCCTGTAATCACCCTCGCATTCCCTCGCTGCTCTTTTCGGCCTCGTTTTCCTGCTTGGGCCCGCGCTCTTTTGCTACGGCGAGCATGAGCTTGATGCGGTTGAGCTGGTTGACTTCGGAGGAGCCGGCGTCGCAGTCGATGGCGGTGAGGTTGGCGCCTACGTAGCTCTCGCGCAGTTCGTGCATGACGCCTTTGCCGGTGATGTGGTTCGGCAGGCAGCCGAACGGCTGGAGGCAGATGACGTTGGGCACGCCTTCGTCGATGAGCTTGACCATCTCGCCGGTCAGGAACCAGCCCTCGCCGGCCATGTTGCCAAGGCTGACGTGGCGCGAGGCGAGTTTGGCCGTCTCGTCGATCTTGTGCGGCGCGAGGAAGTGGCGGCTGTTCTTGAGTGCCTTGCGCATCGGCGCGCGGTAGAAGTTGATGATGTTGATGAACATGCGTCCGAAGAAGCTGTTCTTCTTCTTGCCGTCGAGCAGGCGGTGCTTGACGATCGGGTCGTAGGCCGAGTAGAGGAAGAAGTCGACGAAGTCCGGCATGACGACCTCCGCTCCCTCCTCCATCAGGACTTTCTCGATGTGGTTGTTGGCGACCGGATGGTACTTCGCGAGGATCTCGCCGACGATGCCGACTTTCGGCTTCCAGAGGGTTTCGTCTATAGGGATGTTGTCGAATTCCTTGACGATCTGCTTGACCGTGCGCTGGAATTTGAAGTAGCCACCGTCTTTCAATACGTCCTTGCAGGCTGCCATCCACTTGTCGAAGAGGCGCTGGGTCTCGCCCTTCTGGAGCTCGTACGGCATCATGCGGTTCTTGACGTTCTGCAAGAGGTCGCCGAAGATGGCGGCCTTGATGGCGGCGACGAGCATCGGGCGCGTGAGGCGGAAGGAATCCGTCTCCTCGGGCAGGCCGTGCACGGCGAAGACCGGCACCTGCGGGAAGCCCGCGTACTTGAGTGCCTGACGCAGGACGCTCATGTAGTTCGTCGCGCGGCAGGCGCCGCAGGTCTGGAACATCGCGATGCTCGTGTGGTCGGGGTCATATTTGCCCGACTTCAGCGCGGCGATGAGCTGGCCGATGACGACGATCGACGGGTAGCACATGTCGTTGTTGACGTAGCGCAGGCCGAGGTCGATGGCCGCCTTGTCCGGCATCTCCGGCACGACGAGGTTGTAGCCGTAGTCGCGCATGACCGACTTGATGAGCTCGAAGTGGATCGGGGCCATCTGCGGCGCGAGGATCGTGTGCGTCTTCTTGCACTCGGCCGTGAAGTGCGGCCGCTCGATTGGCTTGACCTCCTGATACGGCACGGTCTTGCGGCGCGCGAGCGCGGCCATCAGCGAGCGCAGGCGGATGCGCGCGGCGCCGAGGTTCGAGACCTCGTCGAGCTTGATCATCGTGTAGATGCGGTTGTGCGACTCGAGGATATCCTTGACCTGGCCCGTCGTCAGTGCGTCGAGGCCGCAGCCGAACGAGCTGAACTGGATCAGCGTGAAGTTCGGGTGCTCGGCGACGAACTGCGCCGCATGGTAGAGGCGCGCGTGGTAGCTCCACTGGTTGACGATCTTGAGCTTTGCGGCTTTGACCGGCATGTGGTAGACGGCGTCCTCCGAGATGATCGGCAGATGATAGCTCTGGATCATCTCCGGGATGCCGTGGTTGATCTCCGGGTCGATGTGGTACGGACGGCCGACGAGCATGATGACCTGCTCGCCCGACTTCTCCACGCGCTCGAGGATCTTCGCGCCGTAGTCGCGCACATCTTGGCGGTAGAGCGCGAGCTCGCGGTAGGCCTCGTCGACGGCCGCAGCAATCTCCTCTTTCTTCAAGCCCTCATGGGCACCGAGCTCCTCGTAGAGTCGCTCGGCCATGCGCTTCTCGTCGTTGATCGGCAAGAACGGCTGCAGAAAGTCGATGTGCTTCTCGCGCAGGATGTCCATGTTGCCGCGGATGTTCTCGGCGTACGAGGCGACGATTGGGCAGTTGTAGTGATTCTCCGACGGGTGCTTGTCGTCGACCATGTTGTAGGGTTCGCACGGATAGAAGATCTTCGTGACGCCCTTCTCGATGAGGTCCATGATGTGGCCGTGCGCGAGCTTGGCCGGATAGCAGAGCGAGTCAGACGGCACGGTCGCCATGCCCTTGAAGTACATCTTGGCACTCGACTTGCCCGAGAGCACGACGCGGTAGCCGAGCTTCGTGAAGAAGGTGAACCAGAACGGGTAGTTCTCGTACATGTTGAGCACGCGCGGCAGGCCGATCGTGCCGCGCGAGGGCTCCTCGAGCGGCTCGTAGTACTGGAAGAGGCGCTCGTACTTGTACTGGTAGATGTTCGGCGTGTCGGACTCCTTCTTCTGCCCGCCGATGCCGCGCTCACAGCGGTTGCCCGTGAAGTACTTGCCGCCGTCGGGGAACTTCTGCATCGTGATCAGGCACTTGTTGCCGCAGCCGCGGCAGCGGTAGGAGCTCGTCGCGACGGCGAAGTGGTCGAGCTCCGCTGGTGTCAGCAGGCTCGACTGCTGCCTGCCCTCTTTCTCGGCCTCCTCGAGCGCGAGGATGGCCGCACCGTAGGCGCCCATGAGGCCCGCGATATCGGGGCGGATGACGTCGCGGTCAAGGAGCTTTTCCATGCAGCGCAGCACGGCGTCGTTGTAGAAAGTGCCGCCCTGCACGACGATGTGGTCGCCGAGCTCGCGGACATCCTTGAGCTGCATGACCTTGAAGAGTGCATTCTTGATGACGGAGAACGCGATGCCGGCCGAGATGTCGGCGACGTCGGCGCCCTCTTTCTGCGCCTGCTTGACCTTCGAGTTCATGAAGACCGTGCAGCGCGTGCCGAGGTCGACCGGCGCCTTCGAGTCGATGGCCTTGGCCGCAAACTCGGCCGGCGTCATATGCAGGCCCTCGGCGAAGTTCTGGATGAAGGAGCCGCAGCCGGCCGAGCACGCCTCGTTGAGCGTGATGTTGCCGATGCTGCCGTCCTTGACGAAGAAGCACTTCATGTCCTGGCCGCCGATGTCGAGCACGAAGGTGACCTCCGGGCAGAATTCCTGTGCAGCCCGCAGGTGCGCGAACGTCTCGACCTCGCCGCCGTCGGCATGCAGCGCGGCCTTGACGATGGCCTCGCCGTAGCCCGTCGTCATCGAGCCCGCGATGGTTGCGCCCTCTGGCAGGGCCGCGTAGAGCCCCTTCATCTCCTTGACGACGGTCTTGAGGGGCGAGCCCTGGTTGCTGCCGTACGAGGTGTAGAGTATCTCCTTGTCCTTGCCGATGGCCGTGATCTTCGTCGTCGTGGAGCCGGCGTCGATGCCGACGTAGACGGGGCCGCGGTACGAGCGAAGGTCGCCGCGCTTGACCTTGTCCTTGTCGTGGCGGGCCTTGAAGGCCTCGTAGTCGGCGCGGTCTTCAAACAGCGTGAAGTCGGCCTTGCGCGTCTCTTTCGCCGCGGCTTCCTTCGCCTTGGCGATGCTCTGCTCGAGGCGATTGACGTCGATGACCTCCGCCTCGTCGGAGAGTGCTGCGCCCATGGCGACGAAGTAGTTGCCGTAGTCGACCTTGACGACGTGCTCATCATCGAGCTCTAATGTCTCAATGAAGCGCTTGCGCAGCTCCGGCAGGAAGTGCAGCGGGCCGCCGAGAAAGGCGACGTGGCCGCTTATCGGACGGCCCTGCGCGAGGTTGCCGATGGTCTGGTTGACGACGGCCTGGAAAATCGACAGAGCGATGTCGGCCTTCTCGGCGCCATCGTTCATCAGGGCCTGGATATCGGTCTTGGCAAAGACGCCGCAGCGCGAAGCGATCGTGTAGATCTGCTTGCCCTTGGCCGCGAGGTCATCGAGGCCCTTGGCATCGGTCGAGAGGAGCGAGGCCATGTGGTCGATGAACGAGCCCGTGCCGCCCGCGCAGACGCCGTTCATGCGCTGCTCCGGCGCGTCGCCGAAATACGTGATCTTCGCGTCCTCGCCGCCGAGCTCGACGACGGTGTCCGTCTGTGGGATGAGCTCCTTGACGGCTGCGGCGCAGGCGATGACCTCCTGCACGAACGGCAGGCCGATGCGCTGGGCGATGCCCATGCCGGCCGAACCCGTCAGGGCAAACGAGAACTTCTTCTCACCGACGATGGATTTCAGATGCGTCAGATTCTCCTGCAGGGCGTTGCCGATCTCGGAGAAATGACGTGCATAGTTCTTGTAGAGGATATGCTTCTCATGGTCGAGAACGACGAGCTTGATCGTCGTCGAACCGACATCAATCCCTACGTTCAAAATTGATTTCATATTCACACCACCTAGTGTCATGGATTGATTTGGACTGATTCTGGAAACGGGATGAAATCCAGTTACCTATTGACCTTTTAGAGGGTCACATTTTATTCTAACCCATCTGCTAGTCATTCGCAAGTCTAGACGTCACAGACAGAGAGCGCCGCTCCCGTTCCCCGAAGCGTTCAAGAAGCATTCAAGAAGCGATTCAGGGGCGAACAGAGCGGCGCTCAAACTAGCAATAGGATCAAAAGGGAAAGGCTTCACCGTAGTCGACATGTTCAAGATAGAGCCCGCAGGCCGGCGCGGTCGCCGAGGCCTTTGTGCGGTCGCGGCCCTCGAGAATCTCGCCGAAGCGCGCCGGCGTCAGGACACCGAGGCCGACGTTTGCGAGGGTGCCGATGATGTTGCGGACCATGTGGTAGAGAAAGCCGCTGCCGTGGATGCGACAGATGAGCTGCTGGCCGGCTGCCTGCTCGATCGTCGCCTCGTACATCGTGCGCACGGGACTCATCGGCGCGCCGCCGCTCGCGCGGAAGGCGGAGAAGTCGTGCGTGCCGAGGATCATGGCGAGGGCTTCGCGCATGGCGGCGACGTCGAGCGGCCGCCGGATGTACCAGGCGTAGCGCGCCGTCATCGGGTTGGGCACCTCGCCCTGCTGGATGCGGTAGACGTACGTCTTGCTCTTCGCGCTGTGGCGCGCGCTGAAGTCTGTGTCAGCCTCCCCCGCCGCCCGCACGACGATGTCATCGGGCAAGAGGCTGTTGGCCGCGCGCGCGATGCGGTCCACGGGGATGCGGCCGTCCGTGAAGAAGTTGACGACCTGGCCGTAGGCGTGGACGCCGGCATCCGTGCGGCCGGCCGCCGCGAGCTCGATGGTGTCGCCGAAGATCGTCTGCAATTTCTCTTCTAATATATTCTGCACGGCGACGATCGGCGGCGTCTGGCGCTGGAAGCCGTGGTAGGCCGTGCCGTCGTAGGCGACCTTGAGGACGATGTTGCGCGCGCGCGCCTTCATCTCCGCTTTGTGTTCTCGTTTCATCTATGAAGGAAGTCCTTTCTAATGAACAAAATTGAACAAAATCTGCCAATCAGCGCAGGGCCAGCACGGCTGCAATCAGCACGGCGCTGAAGCCCCAGGCGACGTAGTCGATGCTCGTGACGCGCAGGGCCTTCATCTGCGTCCGGCCCTCGCCGCCGCGGTAGCAGCGCGCCTCCATGGCCATCGCGAGGTCGTCGGCGCGGCGGAAGGCGGAGAGGAACAGCGGCACGAGCACGGGCACGAAGGCGCGCAGGCGCTTCATGATGCTGCCGTCCGTGAAGTCGGCACCGCGCGACTGCTGCGCCTTCATGATGCGGTCCGTCTCCTGGATGAGCGTCGGCACGAAGCGCAGGGCGATCGTCATCATCATCGCGAGCTCATGCGCCGGGATGCCGATGCGCTTGCCGGGTGCGAGCAGCGCCTCCATCGCGTCGGTGAGCTTCAAAGGACTCGTCGTGAACGTCAACAGCGATGACAAGAGGATGAGCAGCACGAGCCGCAGGCAGATGTAGAAGCCCTCGACGATGCCCTCCCATGTGACGCTCAGGAACAGGATTTTGGCGAGCTCTTCGCCCGGTGTGCTGAAGACATGGATGACGAAGGTGAAGAGGATGATCCACCAGAGCGGCTTCAGTGAGCGCAGCATCATGCGCATGGGCACTTTCGAGAGCAGCATCAAGGTGACGGTCAGCACCGTCACGATGGCGTACGAGATGGCACTCTTGCAGAGGAAGATCAGGATGAGGTAGAAGAAGAGCAGCACGACCTTCGTGCGCGGGTCGAGCCGGTGCAGGATGGAACTGCCCGGGAAGTACTGCCCGATGGTGATATCACTGAGCATTGTGGCTGCCTCCTCTCCCCTTGATGGCTCTGAGTATCTCTTTCTTGGCCTCTGCGATGGTCAGGCAGTCCGTGCGCACGGCGAGTCCTTTGGCGCGCAGCTGCTGCATCAGGGCCATGGTATGCGGCACTTTGAGGCCAGCTTCTTTGAGCATGTCACTCTGCTTAAAAGCCTCGCGCGGCGCGGCATCGCAGACGAGCTGGCCGTGGCTCATGATGAGCACGTGGTCGGCCAGCCGCGCGATGTCGTCCATATTGTGGGAGACGAGCACGATCGTGACGTGCTCCTTCTCGTGCAGGTGGCGGATGGTCGCGATGAGTTCCTCGCGGCCGCGCGGGTCGAGGCCAGCGACGGGCTCGTCGAGCACGAGGTACTCTGGCTGCAGGGCGAGCACGCCCGCGATGGCGACGCGGCGCATCTGGCCGCCCGACAGCGCAAACGGCGAGCGCTTCGCATACGTCTCGTAATCGAGGTGGACGAGCCGCATGGCCTCTTTGACGCGCGCGGCCGTCTCCTCGTCGGAGAGACCGAGGTTCTTCGGGCCGAAGGCGATGTCCTTCGCGACGGTCTCCTCGAAGAGCTGCTGCTCAGCGTACTGGAAGACCATGCCGACCTTGAGGCGCACAGAGCGCGCGGCCGCGCGCTCTTTCTTGGCCTTCGGGTTGATGTCAATGCCGTCGACGAGCACGCGGCCCGCCGTCGGCTGCAGGAGGCCGTTGAACTGCTGCAAGAGCGTCGACTTGCCCGAGCCCGTATGGCCCGCGATGGCCGTCAGGGAGCCCTGCTCAATGGTGGCTGAGACATCCTTGAGCGCCTGCTGCTCGAACGGTGTGCCGGGCATATAGGTGTAGGCGACGTGTTCTAAGACAATGGACAAATCAGGCACGCTCCTCTCTTGCGGCAGATGTGAGCGCCGCGACAAGCTCGTCATCGGTCAGGATGTCCTTCGGCAAGGCGAGGCCGCTCGCGCGCAGTTCACAGCCGAGCTCCGTCGCAAGCGGCACGTCGAGGCCGAGCTTCTTGAGCTTCGCGGCCTCGCAGAAGACCTCGCGCGGCGTGCCGTCCATCGTGACATGGCCATCCGCCATGACGATGACGCGGTCGGCGAGCGCAGCCTCTTCCATGAAGTGCGTGATCAGCACGATGGTGATGCCCTGCTCCTCGTGCAGGCGCTGGACGGTCGCCATGACCTCCGCGCGGCCCTGTGGGTCGAGCATGGCCGTCGGCTCGTCGAGCACGAGGCAGCGCGTCTTCATGGCGAGCGCCCCGGCGATGGCCACGCGCTGTTTCTGGCCGCCCGACAGCAGGTGCGGCGCAAAGGTGCGGAAGCGGGTCATATTGACGGCCTCGAGCGCCTGATGCACGCTCTCGCGGATCTCATCGGGCGCCATGCCGAGGTTCTCGGGCCCGAAGGCGACGTCGTCCTCGACGACCGCCGCGATGAGCTGGTTGTCGGGATTCTGGAAGACCATGCCGACCTGCTGGCGGATCTTCCAGAGCTCCGCCGTGTCGGCCGCCGCTGCCGTGTCGAGGCCGCCGATGCGGCAGGCCCCCGACGTCGGCAGCAGGAGTGCATTGAGGTGCTTCGCGAGCGTCGACTTGCCCGAGCCATTCGCCCCGAGGATCGCGACGAACGCCCCCGCCTCGATCGCGAGGTTCACCTCATCGAGCGCACGGTGCTCCTGCTCCGTGCCCGCATGGTAGCAGTGCGAGAGATGCTCCAGCTCAATCCATGCCATACCTTCACCTTCCCTTTCCAATCAATAGCACCATTATACCGCAGATTGACGGTCAACACAAACGGCAAAAAGAGTTGACCAAAATAGTACGCTTCTAGTACGCTGACGCATCAAACAGCGCACAAAAAAAGACTGCCTGCTTGTGGCAGACAGCCTTTGTATGTCCGTAAATCCTAAGATGGATTACACGAGCTCGATGATGACCATCGGAGCAGCATCGCCGCGGCGAACGCCGAGCTTGAGGATACGCGTGTAACCGCCCTGGCGGTCAGCGTACTTGCCTGCGATCTCATCGAAAAGCTTTCTTACTACATCTTCATCAGCCAGCTCAGCGATTGCCTGGCGACGAGCGCTGAGGTCACCGCGCTTTGCGAGCGTGATGAGGTTCTCAGCGAACTTGCGGAGCTCTTTTGCCTTAGCTTCCGTCGTCTCAATGCGGCCATATCTGAAGAAGGAAGTGAGAATGCTCGTGAACAGCGCCTTGCGGGCTGCGGAGTTACGTCCTAATTTTCTGTAGCTCATTGATTTCCCTACTTTCCTGTCAGTCGTTGTTTTGTTTGAGCGTTAAACCGAGTTCCTCGAGCTTCTTCTTGACTTCTTCAAGAGATTTGCGTCCGAGGTTGCGGACCTTCATCATGTCGTCTTCCGTCTTCTCAGCAAGGTCTGCGACCGTGTTGATATTGGCGCGCTTGAGACAGTTGAAGGAACGTACGGAGAGGTCGAGGTCTTCGATCGTCATGTCGAGGACCTTGGAAGAATCGTCTTCTTCCTCCTCTGGGAAGGTTGCTTCCTCTTCCTCCTCTTCCTCCGGGAGGCCATCCATGTTCTGGAACAGCTTGAGGTGCATGACAAGGATGCCAGCGGCTTTGCTGACAGCCTCCTCCGGGCGAAGCGAACCATCGGTCCAGACTTCGAGGATCAGGCGGTCATAGTCCGTGACATTGCCTACACGCGTATCCTGTACCGTGTAGTTCACGCGCTTTACCGGGGAGAAGATGGAGTCGATCGGGATGACACCGATCGTATCGTCCGGCTTCTTGTTCTTGTCCGCCGGGACATAGCCACGGCCACGCTCGACAGTCATCTCAATCTTGAGCTTGCCGTCCTCGTTGACCGTCGCAATGTGGAGGTCCGGGTTAAGGATCTCGATGTCGGCATAACAGATGATGTCGGCAGCCGTTACCTCTTTCTCACCCTCAACGTCGATGCGGATGATCCGCGGCTCGTTGCCTGCCATCTTGAGGCAGAGTTCCTTGAGGTTGAGGACGATGTTCGTGACATCGTCCCGGACGCCCGGGATTGTGGAGAACTCATGGAGTACGCCATCGATCCGGATGGAGGTAATCGCAGCACCTTCGAGAGAAGACAGCAGCATGCGGCGCAGGCTGTTGCCAAACGTCGTGCCGTAGCCGCGCTCGAGCGGCTCGCAGATGAACTTGCCGTAGCGGTTGTCTTCACTGATTTCCGCAATTTCAATTTTCGGTTTCTCGATGTCTATCATCTTGAATGAACCTCCTCAATAACACTATGCGCACAGGCACAAATATTCATTATTTGGAGTACAACTCGACGATAGCCTGCTCATTGACAGGAACATCGATCTCATCACGGTTCGGGAAACGCGTTACCGTACCCGTGAGGTTGGCCTGGTCGGCCTGGAGCCATGCCGGAGCGGACAGTGCGTTGCTGCTCTCCTTGAGCTCCTTGAAGAAGGCATTGCTCTGGCTCTTCTCAGCCACAGCGATGACGTCGCCAGCGTTGACGAGTGCGGACGGGATGTCGACGCGCTTGCCGTTGACCGTGAAATGGCCATGGCGGACGAGCTGACGAGCCTGGCGGCGCGTGTTGGCGAGGCCAAGGCGATAGACGACGTTGTCGAGGCGGCGCTCGAGGAGACCGAGGAGGTTCTCACCCGTGACGCCCTGCATCTTCTTCGCTTTATCGTAGTATCCACGGAACTGCTTCTCGAGCACGCCGTAGATGAACTTTGCTTTCTGCTTCTCTTTCAGCTGCGTGCCGTACTCGGAGACCTTGCGGTTCGTGCGGCGGAGCTGACGCTTCGATTCTTTGGAACGACCAATAACAGCCGGCTCGAGGCCGAGGGCACGGCATCTCTTCAGGGCTGGTACTCTATCAATTGCCATCGGTTAAATGCACCTCCTATTATACTCTTCTACGCTTCGGCGGACGGCATCCGTTGTGCGGGATCGGCGTAACGTCCTTGATCATGTTGACTTCAAGGCCCGTTGCCTGCAGGGAACGGATTGCGGCTTCACGGCCGGCGCCCGGACCCTTTACGTAAACTTCGACCTGCTTGAGGCCGTGCTCCATTGCTGCCTTTGCAGCCGTCTCAGCTGCCATCTGTGCAGCGAACGGCGTGCTCTTGCGGGAGCCGCGGAAACCGAGGCCACCAGCGCTGGCCCAGGAAAGTGCATTACCGCTCTTATCGGTGAGCGTAACGATTGTGTTGTTGAACGTAGAGCTGATATGTGCTACGCCATATTCAATGTTCTTACGAACTTTTTTCTTCGTGCGAACTGCTTTCTTAACTGCCACCAGTTAACCCTCCTTTATTAGTCCTTTTTCTTGCCTGCTACAGCCTTTTTCGGGCCTTTACGCGTGCGGGCGTTGTTCTTTGTGTTCTGTCCACGGACAGGAAGACCAAGACGGTGGCGACGACCACGGTAGCAGCCGATATCAACGAGTCTCTTGATGTTCATCTGGCGCTCGCGGCGAAGGTCACCTTCGACCACGACGTTCTTATCGATGACATCACGAAGTTTTACAACTTCGTCCTCCGTGAGGTCTCGCGTACGAGTATCCGGATTGATGCCAGTCATCTTCAGGAGATCCTGAGAAGTCTTGAGACCAATACCAAAAATGTACGTCAAAGCAATTTCAATTCTCTTGTCACGGGGTAAATCTACACCGGCAATACGTGCCATTAATAAAGCACCTCCTTATTCATTCATTAACCTTGTCTCTGTTTGTGTTTCGGATTTTCGCAGATGACCATTACACGGCCTTTGCGCTTGATGATCTTGCATTTCTCGCAAATCCGCTTTACTGACGGTTTTACCTTCATCGTTATATGCCCCCTTTTCGATATTGTCAGCCTTGTCATTTTGCTAGTATACCATGTTTCCACGGTTCTGCCTAGTGGCAGAGGCGAAAAAAGTCAAATATTTTTTCGCGATGGGCAAGATGAACAGCCTGGCTTATTTGAATCGGTAGGTTATACGGCCACGCGTTAAGTCATAAGGCGTGAGTTCGATCGTGACTTTGTCACCGGGAAGGATGCGGATGAAATTCATGCGGATCTTACCGGATACATGCGCCAGTACAACATGACCATTCTCAAGCTCGACCTGGAACATTGCGTTCGGCAGTGCCTCCAGGACTTTGCCTTCTACTTCAATAACATCTTGCTTCGACATGTCATTTCTCCCTTTATGCTTCATGGAAATTGGTTGGGCCAAAGTCATCTCATCTAAGGAGTGTGATTTTCCAATGCCATGCCCAACAACAGGTTATTCTTCTAAAAATTACATATATCATTGCAATGGGCGGCCAATGGCCGCCCTTACAATGACTTCTATCATTCGGATCTGGTGATGGCGAGCGCCTCGGTCAAGCCTTGAGTACCTCGATGAGGTCCTGCGTGACTTTCTCGATGGGCTGTCTGCCATCGACTTCCGTATAGACACCGGCTGCCTTGTAGTAGTCGATGAGCGGCTTCGTGGAAGCCTCGTATACGGAAAGGCGATTCTTCATCGTCTCTGCCGTGTCGTCTGCACGCTGGAAGAGCTCGCTGCCGCACACATCGCAGATGCCCTCTTTCTTCGGAGGGTTGAACTTCGTGTGATACGTCGCACCGCACTTCTTGCAGATGCGGCGGCCGACGGCACGCTCGATGAGGTCTTCCGCCGGGACGCTGATGTTCAGCACACGCGTGAGCGTGAGGCCGAGGTCCTTGAGGATACCCGTCAGGGCATCTGCCTGCTCGACCGTGCGCGGGAAGCCATCGAGGATGAATCCCTTCTTGCAGTCGTCTTTGGCAAGACGCTCGCGCACGATGCCGATCGTGACGGAATCCGGGACGAGCTTGCCTGCGTCCATGCACGCTTTGGCCTGCTTGCCGAGCTCCGTTCCCTCTTTGACCGCGGCGCGGAACATGTCGCCCGTGGAGATATGCGGGATGTCGAATGCTTTGACGAGCTCAGCCGCCTGCGTGCCCTTACCGGCACCCGGGGGGCCCATTAACAAGATATGCATGATGCTTCCTCCTCTTATTTCATGAACCCTTCGTAATGACGCATGACGACCATGGACTCGATCTGCTTCATCGTCTGCAGTGCGACACCGACGACGATGAGCAGGGCCGTACCGCCGAAGTAGACACCCTCGATATGCGTTGCCGCAGCAATCATATTCGGGAGGACGGCGATGAAGGCCAGGAACACGGAGCCCGCCAGCGTGATACGCGTCAGGACATGATCCAAATAATCTGCAGTCGGCTTACCGGGGCGGATGCCCGGGATGAAGCCGCCGTATTTCTTCAGATTGTCCGCCATATCCGGGATCTTTACGGTAACAGCCGTGTAGAAATACGTGAAGAAGATGATCAGCCCGACGTAGAGCGCCGTCTGCAGCGGCTTGCCCCACTCGAGGTAGCTGGCCACCGTCTTGACCCAGGGCACGTCAATGAACTGGGCCACAGTCACCGGGAACATCAGCACGGATGACGCAAAGATGATGGGAATGACGCCCGCCTGATTGACTTTCAGCGGGATGTGGCTGGAATGACCGCCGTACGCTCTCTGACCGACCACGCGCTTGGCGTAGGAAATCGGGATGCGGCGGAAGCCCGTCTCAACGTGGATGACGAAGACGACCATCGCGAGCGCGATGACGCCGAACATGAACACGCTGAAATAGCTGATCGTGCCAGCCTGTACGTAGTGGTAGATCGTCCCGAGGTTCTTCGGCAGGGCCGCAACGATGCCGGCAAAGATGATAAGCGAGATACCATTGCCGACACCCTGCGCCGTGATCTGCTCGCCGACCCACATGAGGAATACCGTGCCCGCCGTCAGCGTGATCGCGATGATCAGGATGTTGACGGGGTTCGGATTCAGGATGGCTGCCTTCAGGCCGATGGACATGCCGATCGCCTGCAGGAAAGCCAACACGACTGTGAGATAGCGCGTGACCTGCGTCGTCTTCTTGTGCCCCTCCTCGCCTTCCTTCGACCACTGCTCGAGGGTCGGGATGACGACGTTGAGGAGCTGGATGATGATCGCCGCATTGATGTACGGCGTGATGCTCATCGCGAAGATGGAGAACTTACTGAACGCACCACCGGAAAAAAGGTCTAAGAGACCGAACAGATTGCCGTTTGCGAAGAGCTTCTCGATCGCAGTCGGGTCTACTCCCGGCACGGGGATGTGCGTCCCCATGCGGAAGATGGCAAACATGACCAACGTGAAGATGATCTTCTGCCGGAGTTCCGGTATCTTAAAGATGTTGCCAAGGGCTGAAAGCACCTCAGATCACCTCGACTTTGCCACCTGCTGCCGTAATCTTCTCTTCTGCGGACTTCGTGAAACCGTTGGCGCGGACCGTCAACTTCTTCGTGAGTTCGCCATTGCCGAGGATGCGGATACCATCCTGAACGTTCTTCAGGATGCCGGACTCTACGAGCACGACCGGATCGACCGTCGTGCCGTCTTCGAAGCGGTTGAGCGTCTCAACGTTGACTTCAGCAAACGTCTTAGCCCAGACGTTCTTGAAGCCGCGCTTCGGCAGACGACGGTAAATCGGCATCTGACCGCCTTCAAAACCCGTGCGAACGCCGCCGCCGCTGCGGGAATTCTGGCCCTTCATGCCGCGACCAGCCGTCTTGCCATTGCCGGAGCCGAGGCCGCGGCCGACGCGGTTGCGGACCTTGCGGGAACCAGCTGCTGGCTGTAATTCATGTAACTTCATCTAGTGCACCTCCTGTCTCGTCTCAGTCTGCGATTTCTTCTACCTGGATCAGATGCTCTACTTTGTGGAGCTGGCCACGGATGGCCGGGTTATCCGGGAGCTCAACAACGGAGTTGATCTTGCGCAGTCCAAGAGCACGAACGGTCTTGCGCTGCGTTTCCGGGCGACCGATCAAGCTTCTCTTCAGCGTGACTTTAACTTTTGCCATTTTGTGAGCCTCCTATTAACCTAAGATTTCCTGGACCGTCTTGCCACGGAGCTCAGCGACAGCCTCAGCACGCTTGAGTGCCTTGAGGCCTTCCATCGTTGCGCGAACCATGTTGTTCGGGTTTGCAGAACCGAGGGACTTCGTCAGGATATCGCGGATACCAGCGAGCTCGAGGACGGCACGAGCCGGGCCGCCGGCGATGACACCAGTACCTTTGGCAGCCGGCTTCATCATGACTTTGCCAGCACCGAAGATGCCGATCATCTCATGCGGGATCGTGCGGTTGTCGTAGAGAGCAACTTCGACGAGGTTCTTCTTTGCATCCTCGACGCCCTTGCGGATTGCCTCCGGAACCTCAGCAGCCTTGCCGAGGCCAACGCCTACTTTGCCTTTCTTGTTGCCGACGACAACAAGGGCACTGAACGAGAAACGGCGGCCGCCCTTGACGACTTTTGCTACTCGATTGATATATACAACTTTCTCCTCGAACTCAGGAGTCTCGTTGTCCATATTTCTAGCCATTCATTTACCTCCTTTGGACGCTTTCTTAGAATTTCAGCCCAGCTTCACGGGCTGCTTCAGCGAGTGCGGCGACACGGCCATGGTAAACATAGCCGCCACGGTCGAATACGACTTCCGTGATGCCCTTTTCGAGAGCGCGCTTAGCGATTTCCGTACCGATAGCCTTTGCAGCTTCGATGTTGCCGCCGTAGTTCTCGAAACCCTTGTCCTGGGAGCTTGCAGAGACGAGCGTTACGCCCTTCTCATCATCGATGACCTGCGCGTAGATGTTCGCGAGGCTGCGATATACGTTGAGGCGCGGACGAGCCGCCGTGCCTGCGATATGGTTGCGGACGCGCAGATGACGTTTCTGGCGTGCCTTGTTCTTATCTGCTTTAAGAAGCACAGAGATTCACTCCTTTCTAGAATTTGGTCCTTATTTCTTGCCCTTGGCGCCGGCTTTACCTTCCTTGCGGCGGATGTGCTCACCAGCGTACTTGATACCCTTGCCTTTGTACGGCTCCGGCTCACGGAAGCCGCGGATCTCCGCAGCGATCTGGCCGACAACTTCCTTGTCGATGCCCTTGACCGTGATGGCATTGGCCGACGGGACGTCGAACTCGACACCCTGCGGCGGCTCAACGATGACCGGATGGGAGAAACCAAGCGAGAGGTTGAGGTTCTTGCCCTGCTTCTGGGCACGATAACCAACGCCGTTGATTTCGAGGTTCTTGGAGAACCCTTCCGTTACGCCGACGACCATGTTGTGGATCAGCGTGCGGCTGAGACCATGGAGAGATCTGTGCGTTTTATCGTCGGAAGGACGCGTTACCGTGATAACGTTGCCTTCGACGGTTACTTTCATATCCGGATGAATGTGGCGGGAAAGTTCACCTTTCGGGCCCTTTACTTTCACCAGATTGTCCTCGCCGAGCGTAACCGTTACGCCAGCCGGGATTTCAATCGGTGCTCTACCAATTCTTGACATCTGTACACCTCCTGACTACTAATTACCAAACGTAAGCGATGACTTCGCCGCCGAGACCAGCCTTGCGGGCCTGCTTGTCGCTCATGATGCCCTGCGAGGTCGAGATGATGGCGATGCCAAGGCCGCCCAGGACGCGCGGAAGCTCATCGTGCTTTGCGTACTGGCGAAGGCCCGGTTTCGAAATGCGTTTGATACCGGAGATGACCTTCTCACGCTGCGGACCGTACTTGAGGTCGATCGTGAGAACGCCCTGCTTGTTGTCCTCCGTGAACGTGTAGTCTTTGATGAAGCCCTCTTCCTTCAGGACCTCTGCAATAGCGGTCTTGATCTTGGAAGCCGGGATTTCCACCTTCTCGTGGAATACAGAGTTTGCATTGCGCAAACGGGTCAGCATATCTGCAATAGGATCAGTCATTACCATGTGAACCGATATCCTCCTTTCAAAATGTCAAAATTACCAGCTGGCTTTCGTTACGCCAGGGATAGCACCTTTGTAGCTCTGCTCGCGGAAGCAGATACGGCACATGTCGAACTTGCGCATATAACCATGCGGACGGCCGCAGATCTTGCAGCGGTTGTAGCCGCGCGTGGAGAACTTCGGTTCCTTGCTCCACTTCTCAATCATAGACTTCTTAGCCAAGTTTCCTTACCTCCTTATGCTTTGAACGGCATACCCATGAGTTTCAGGAGCTCTCTGGCTTCTTCATCCGTCTGTGCCGTCGTAACAATAACAATGTTCATGCCACGGATCTTATCGATCTTATCGTATTCGATTTCCGGGAAGATGAGCTGCTCTTTGAGGCCGACAGCGTAGTTGCCGCGACCGTCGAACGCCTTGTCCGAAACACCACGGAAGTCACGGACGCGCGGGAGTGCGACGTTCATGAACTTGTCGAGGAACTGGTACATGCGCGTGCCGCGCAGCGTGACCTTGCAGCCGATCGGCATGCCTTCACGCAGTTTCCAAGCGGCGAGGGACTTCTTCGCACGCGTCAGGAGCGGCTTCTGGCCCGAGATGATCGTCAGATCATTCACGGCTGCATCGAGGGCCTTCGGGTTGCCAACGGCTTCACCGACACCCATGTTGATGATGACTTTCTCGATCTTCGGAAGCTGCATCACGTTCTTGTAGCCAAACTTCTCCGTCATGGCCTTGCAGACTTCGTTCTGGTATTTTTCCTGTAATCTATCCACTTATGCTCCTCCTTTCCGGATTATTTCGTCTGGTCGATGACTTCGCCGCACTTCTTGCAAGCGCGGACCATCTTGCCATTGACTTCCTTGTGGGCAACGCGCGTTGCCTTCTTGCAGGCCGGGCAGACTACCATGACCTTGCAGGCATGCATCGGGGCTTCCTTGACGAGGATGCCGCCCTGCGGAGCCTTCTGGTTCGGCTTCGTGTGACGCTTCACTTTGTTGACGCCCTCGACGACAACCTTACCCTTCTTCGGCATAGCTGCGATGACTTTGCCCTGCTTGCCTTTATCTTTGCCGGACAGCACGACGACCGTGTCGCCCTTCTTAACGTTCAGTTTTACGAGTGACAAAATAGCACCTCCTCACAATTAAAGTACTTCAGGAGCCAGGGAAACGATCTTCATGAAGTCTTTATCGCGAAGCTCTCTGGCTACCGGTCCAAAAATACGCGTGCCTTTCGGCGTCTTGTCGTCCTTGATGATGACGGCTGCATTCTCGTCGAAACGGATGTAGGAGCCATCTGCACGGCGCAGGCCCTTGACGCTGCGGACTACGACTGCCTTCACGACATCGCCCTTCTTGACCGTGCCGCCCGGAGCAGCAGACTTGACTGCAGCTACGATGATATCACCAATGTTAGCGTATTTACGGTAGGAACCGCCGAGAACACGGATGCACATGATTTCTTTCGCACCAGTGTTGTCACCAACATTCAGGATGGTTTGCTGTTGGATCATTGTTTGACCTCCTTCTTCGATAATTTGGGATTATTTCGCGCGTTCTACGACTTCAACGACTCTCCAGCGCTTCGTCTTGGACAGCGGGCGCGTTTCCATGATGGAAACCTTGTCGCCTACATGTGCGTCGTTCTTCTCGTCGTGTGCGTGGAATTTGACCGTTCTCTTGACCGGCTTCTTGTAAAGCTTGTGCTGCTCGAGTTCCTCGACTGCAACAACAACGGTCTTGTCCATCTTATCGGAGATGACTTTACCAATCTTAGTCTTACGTACGTTTCTTTCGCTCATCAGGGAGCCTCCTTCCTCTTGCATATCAGTTTCCGTGATCAAGCCTTGAGCTCGTTCTCACGCTGGATCGTCTTGATGCGGGCGATCGTCTTCTTTACTTCCTTGATACGCATCGGGTTTTCGAGCTGGCCGGTGGCGAGCTGGAAACGGAGGTTGAAAAGTTCCTCTTTGAGCGAAGCAAGCTTCTGGTTGAGTTCCTCAGCGTTCATCTCGCGAATCTCATTAACCTTCATTTACTTCACCGCCCTCTGCTTTATTGTCTTCCTTCATAACGAACTTCGTCTTGATCGGGAGCTTGTGGCCTGCGAGACGCATTGCTTCCATGGCGATCTCCTTGGAAACGCCATCCATCTCGAAGAGCACACGGCCCGGCTTCACGACGGCAACCCAGTACTCCGGCGAACCTTTACCGGAACCCATGCGCGTCTCAGCCGGCTTAGCCGTTACCGGCTTGTCCGGGAAAATCTTGATCCAGACCTGGCCACCGCGCTTGATGTAACGCGTCATGGCGATACGAGCTGCCTCGATCTGGCGGTTCGTGATCCATGCCGGCTCAAGTGCGACGAGACCGTACTGGCCATGGCTCAGCGTATTGCCGCGATGAGCCTTGCCCTTCATGCGGCCACGGAACTGTTTGCGGTATTTGACTCTCTTTGGTAATAACATTAAGCTTCGCTCCCTTCAGCTGCAGTCTTTGCCTGCTTTCTTTCCGGAAGAACTTCGCCCTTGAAGATCCAGACCTTGATGCCGATGCGGCCATAAGTCGTATGAGCTTCTGCCGTACCGTAGTCGATATCAGCACGGAGCGTATGAAGTGGGATACTTCCTTCACGATAGGATTCCTTACGTGCGATCTCTGCACCGCCAAGGCGACCGCTGCAAGCGATCTTGATGCCCTTAGCGCCGAGACGCATCGTGCGGCCAACGGCCTGCTTCATCGCGCGGCGGAAGGCGATGCGGCGCTCGAGCTGCTGAGCGATGTTCTCAGCGACCAGCGTTGCATCCATATCCGGCTGCTTGATCTCTGCGATGTTGATGTCCACGCGCTTCGTCGTGTAGTTCTTCAGACCCTCTTTGATCTGCTCGATGCCCGAACCGCCACGGCCGATGACCATGCCCGGCTTTGCCGTATGGATCGTGAGCTTCAGACGGTTCTTGCTGCGCTCCGTCTCGATTCTGGACACACCGGCTGCCTGAAGGCTGTTCTTCAGATAGTCACGGATTTTGATATCTTCATGCAGGTTATCTGCAAAATCTTTGTCTGCATACCACTTAGCATCCCAAGTCTTGACGATGCCAAGACGAATACCATGCGGATTTACTTTCTGACCCAAACCGTTTCCCTCCTTGCTCAGTTCTTCTCGTCGACGACGATGGTTACATGGGACGTACGCTTCAAGATCTTGAACGCCTGTCCACGGGAACGCGGATGGATACGCTTGAGCGTCGGGCCCTGATCAGCAAACGCCGTCTTGACGTAGAGCTTATCGACGTCCATATCAAAGTTGTTCTCTGCGTTGGCAACAGCGGAACGCAGGACTTTCTCAACTACCTCGGCACCAGCCTTCGGCGTGAATTTCAGAATCGCGAACGCTTCAGCGACGTTCTTGCCACGGATCAGATCCATGACGACGCGAACTTTGCGCGGAGCGATGCGAACATATTTAGCTACTGCTTTCGATTCCACAAGGATTCTCCTTTCGCAAAATTACTTCAGAGAGGTCTTTCTCTCTTCGCCGGCATGGCCTTTGAACGTGCGCGTCGGTGCGAACTCACCGAGCTTGTGGCCAACCATGTCTTCCGTGATGTAAACCGGTACGTGCTTGCGGCCATCGTGGACAGCAATCGTGTGACCGACGAAATCCGGGAAAATCGTGGAACTTCTCGACCAGGTCTTGACAACCTTCTTATCGTTAGCCTCGTTCAGGGCCGTGATCTTCTTCATCAGGCTCTCTGCAACGTAAGGTCCTTTTTTAATAGATCTTGACAAAGTGTCTCCTCCTTTCGTCAGGCGGCACTAGGCTGCCTGTCGATTTCTATTATTTCGTGCGTCCTTTGACGATGAGCTTGTCGGATGCTTTCTTGCGACGGGTCTTGGCACCCATAGCGCATTTGCCCCATTTCGTAACAGGGTGCTTGCGGCCAACAGGGGAGCGGCCCTCGCCGCCGCCATGCGGATGGTCGTTCGGGTTCATCGCGACGCCGCGGTTCTCCGGGCGAACGCCGAGCCAACGGTTGCGGCCAGCCTTACCGAGCGTGATGTTCTCGTGCTCGAGGTTGCCGACTTCACCGATCGTAGCGCGGCAATTGATGTGCACCTTGCGGAGCTCACCAGACGGCATGCGGAGGAGTGCATAATCGCCTTCCTTAGCCATGAGCTGTGCGGACGTGCCGGCGCTGCGGACGAGCTGTGCGCCCTTGCCGATCTTGAGCTCGACATTGTGGACCGTCGTGCCGACCGGGATGTTCTTGAGCGGGAGCGCGTTACCGACCTTGATATCAGCGTCCGGGCCGGAAACGACCTGATCGCCGACCTTGAGGCCGTTCGGTGCGAGGATGTAGCGCTTCTCGCCGTCAACGTAGTTGAGCAGAGCGATGCGGGCGCTGCGGTTCGGATCGTACTCGATCGTTGCGACGCGAGCCGGGATACCGTCCTTCGTGCGCTTGAAGTCGATCACGCGATAGAGGCGCTTATGGCCGCCGCCCTGGTGGCGGACGGTCAGGCGGCCCTGCTGGTTACGGCCGCCGTTCTTCTTCAGGCGTTCCGTCAGGGACTTCTCAGGCTTGCTTGCCGTGATCTCATCGAACGATGCGACCGTCATGAAGCGTCGGCCTGCAGAATATGGTTTAAAACTCTTTACTGCCACTTAAATGTACCTCCTTTTCTCGATTATGCCTCGAAGAACTCGATGCTTTCGCCAGCAGCGAGCTTCACGATGGCTTTTTTATAGTCAGGGCGCTTGCCAGACGTGCGGCCCATGCGTTTCGTTTTGCCAAGTACGTTGACCGTATTGACTTTCTCAACTTTGACTTTGAAGATCTCAGCGACTGCTTTGGCAATCTCGATCTTGTTGGCTGCTTTCGCAACAACGAAGACGTACTTGCCTTCAGCCATGAGCTGAGTCGTTCTCTCAGTGATCAGCGGACGGATCAGGATATCACGTGCTTCCATTATGCGAATACCTCCTCGATACGGGTGATGGCATCCTTCGTGATGAACAGCTTGTCATGATGAAGGATATCATAGACATTCAGGCCGAGAGCCTGGATGGCCTTTGCACCCGGGATGTTGCGTGCGGATTTCTCAACGTTCTCAGCTTCATCAGCCGTGATGAAGAGAGCCTTGGAATCGACGCCGAAGTCACCGAGCATCTTGACGACCTGCTTCGTCTTCGGAGCATCGAAGTCGAGGCTCTCGAGGACGATGAGATCACCGCTCTTGACCTTATCGGAAAGTGCGCACTTGAGTGCGAGGCGACGCTGCTTGCGCGGCATGCTGAATGCATACTTGCGCGGATGCGGTCCGAAGACCGTACCACCGCCAACCCACAGCGGGCTGCGCGTCGAACCAGCACGTGCACGGCCCGTGCCCTTCTGCTTCCACGGCTTGCGGCCGCCACCGCGGACAAAGCCGCGCGTTTTCGTGGCATGCGTGCCGAGGCGCTGAGCTGCGAGCTGCATCACGACGGCCTGATGCAGGAGGCCTGCATTCATCTCTACGCCGAAGATGCTGTCATTCAATTCGATATCGCCAACCTGATTGTTGGTGATGTCATAAACTGCTACTGTAGCCATAATTGTTGGTGTCCTCCTTCCAATCAGTTTTTGCCCGGCTTAACGGTGTTCTTGATCACAACGAAGCTCTTCTTCGGGCCCGGAATCGCACCCTTGATGAGGATGAGGTTGCGGTCTGCATCCACACGGACGACCGTGAGGCGCTGAACCGTAACGCGCTCGCCACCCATGCGGCCCGGCAGCTTCTTGCCCTTGAGGACACGTCCGCCAGGACCGGAGATCATGGCACCCGTGGAACCCGGCTCACGATGGGATTTGGAGCCGTGGCCCATAGGACCGCGAGCGAAGTTGTGACGCTTGATACCGCCGGCAAAACCCTTGCCCTTGGAAGTACCCGTAACATCAACAAGTTCTCCAGCACTAAATATGTCAACGCCGATGGTGTCACCGACTTTGTATTCAGAAGCATCTGCAAGACGCATCTCGCGAATGAACTTTACAGGGCTGACGCCTGCCTTCTCGAAATGGCCTTTCAGGGGTTTGTTTACTTTATTTTCTTTAACTTCACCGAAGCCGAGCTGTACTGCATTATAGCCGTCGGACTCAACCGTCTTGTTCTGGATGACGACGTTGTTGCCAGACTCTACGACCGTAACCGGGACAACCTTGCCTTCTTCCGTGAAGATCTGAGTCATACCAAGTTTTCTACCTAAGATAGCTTTCGACATTCATTCCACCTCCTCGGATTAAAGTTTGATCTCGATGTCTACGCCTGCCGGCAGGTCAAGACGCATCAGAGCATCGACCGTCTTGTTGGTCGGCTGCAGGATGTCGATCAGGCGCTTATGCGTGCGCATTTCAAACTGCTCACGGCTGTCCTTGTTGACATGCGGGGAACGCAGGATCGTGTAGATGTTCTTTTCCGTCGGAAGAGGAATCGGACCGGATACCATTGCACCAGTCTTCTTTGCCGTATCGACAATCTTTACGGCACTCTGATCGAGGGCTTTATGATCATAAGCCTTCAAACGGATTCTGATTTTCTGCTGTTTAGACAATTTGTTTTTCCTCCTTATCGTCCAGGCTCTTGGCCCAAACATTTCTCCGTAACAGTTCCCTCGGGTACACCCGAGCCATCTGCCACGTCATCGCATTGGGGGGTACCATATTGATTTTAACCTTTAAATAAGAGCGACGCGAGCGCCGCTCTTATGAAAAGATTAATTTGAAAGATTAGCCTTCGATTTCCGTTACGCGGCCAGCACCAACCGTGTGACCACCCTCGCGGATAGCGAAGCGCAGGCCCTTCTCGATAGCGATCGGGGTGATGAGCTCGACTTCCATCTCGACGTTATCGCCAGGCATAACCATCTCCGTGCCTTCCGGCAGTTTGACTACGCCAGTTACGTCCGTCGTGCGGAAGTAGAACTGCGGGCGATAGTTCGTGAAGAACGGCGTATGACGGCCGCCTTCTTCTTTCGTCAGGACATAGACCTGAGCCTTGAACTTCGTGTGCGGATGAATCGTGCCCGGCTTTGCGAGAACCTGACCACGCTCGATTTCCTTGCGGTCGATACCACGGAGCAGAGCACCGATGTTATCGCCAGCCTCAGCGAAATCAAGCATCTTGCGGAACATCTCGATGCCCGTGACAACCGTCTGACGCGGCTCGTCCTGCAGACCAACGATCTCAACCGTATCGTTCATCTTGAGCTCACCACGCTCAACGCGGCCCGTTGCAACCGTACCACGGCCCGTGATCGTGAAGACATCCTCGACCGGCATCAGGAACGGCTTAGCGTTGTCGCGAACCGGCGTCGGGATGTACTCATCGACAGCTTCCATGAGCTTGAGGATGTTCTTCTTCTGCTCTTCGTCGCCTTCGAGGGCCTTCAGAGCGGAACCAGCGATTACAGGGATGTCATCGCCCGGGAAGTCGTAGCTGGAGAGCAGCTCGCGAACTTCCATCTCGACGAGCTCGAGGAGCTCCGGATCGTCAACCTGGTCAACCTTGTTGAGGAAGACAACGATTGCCGGAACACCGACCTGGCGAGCGAGCAGGATGTGCTCACGCGTCTGCGGCATCGGGCCATCAGCAGCGGAAACGACGAGGATAGCACCATCCATCTGAGCAGCGCCCGTGATCATGTTCTTGACATAGTCAGCGTGGCCCGGGCAGTCAACGTGTGCGTAGTGACGGTTCGGCGTCTCATACTCAACGTGTGCCGTGTTGATCGTGATACCGCGCTCGCGCTCCTCCGGAGCCTTATCGATATCAGCATAGTCTTCGAAAGAAGCTTTGCAACCCGGAGTCTCGGAGAGAACCTTCGTGATTGCAGCCGTCAGCGTCGTCTTGCCATGGTCAACGTGACCGATGGTGCCGATGTTAACATGCGGTTTGGTTCTTTCAAACTTTTCTTTAGCCATTGTGATTTTTTCCTCCCTTATTCACCTTTGTTTTTTGCGACAATCTTGTCAGCAATATTTTTAGGAACTTCATCATAGTAAGCAACTTCCATGCTGTAGTTCCCTCGGCCCTGAGTCTTGGAACGCAGATCCGTCGAGTAACCGAACATCTCGGAGAGCGGAACGAAGCCCGTGATGACCTGAGAACCGTTGCGCGCTTCCATACCATCGATACGGCCGCGGCGGGAGTTCAGATCGCCGATGACATCGCCCATGTACTCTTCCGGTACAGTGACTTCGACTTTGACATACGGCTCAAGCAGAACCGGATTTGCTTTTTCAGCGCCATTGCGGAAGGCCATGGAGCCGGCAACCTTGAATGCTGCCTCAGAGGAGTCGACTTCGTGGAAGGAACCATCGAAGACCGTTGCCTTGATGTCGACCATCGGATAACCAGCTACAACGCCAGCTTCCATAGCCTGCTTGACACCATCTTCAATCGGCTTGATGAATTCTTTCGGGATAGCGCCGCCGACAACCTTGTTCTCGAATGCGAAGCCTTCGCCCGGCTCCTGCGGCTCGAGTTTGAGCCAGCAGTGACCGTACTGGCCGTGACCACCGGACTGGCGGACGAACTTACCTTCAGCCTCGACGGACTTGCGGATCGTCTCGCGGTATGCAACCTGCGGCTCGCCGACTTTGCAGTCGACCTTGAACTCGCGGAGCATGCGGTCAACGATGATCTGCAGGTGAAGCTCACCCATGCCGGAGATGATCGTCTGTCCCGTCTCCTGGTCCGTGCGGACGCGGAAGGTCGGATCTTCTTCAGCGAGCTTCTGGAGGGCTACGCCCATCTTCTCCTGGTCGTTCTTCGTCGACGGCTCAACCGCAACGGAGATAACCGGATCCGGGAAGACCATCGACTCGAGGATGATCGGATGCTCTTCATCGCAGAGCGTGTCACCAGTCGTCGTGTCCTTGAGGCCGACAGCTGCAGCGATATCACCGCTGTAGACGCGCTCGATTTCCTTACGATGGTTTGCATGCATCTGCAGGATACGGCCGATACGCTCTTTCTTGCCCTTCGTGGAGTTGTACACGTAAGAGCCGCCATCGAGGATACCGGAGTATACGCGGAAGAATGCGAGCTTGCCGACGTACGGGTCCGTCATGATCTTGAATGCGAGCGCCGAGAACGGAGCCTCGTCGCTCGACGGGCGATGGTCTTCCTCGCCCGTCTCCGGGTTGATACCAGCGATCGGCGGGATATCCGTCGGAGCCGGCATGTAATCGACGATTGCGTCGAGGAGCGGCTGAACGCCTTTATTGCGATAGGAAGTACCGCAGGTGACCGGGCAGAGCTTGCACTCTACCGTACCCTTGCGGATGACTGCCTTGATCTCATCTTCCGTGATCTCTTCGCCGCCGAGGTACTTCTCCATGAAGTCATCGTCGAGCTCGGAAAGAGCCTCGAGGAGGATCTCACGGTATTCCTCAGCCTGATCCTTCATGTCCTCCGGGATCGCGACTTCATCTTCGACTTTGCCGAGGTCGTCTTCATAGACGATGGCTTCCATCTTGACGAGGTCGATGATGCCCTTGAAGTCGTCCTCAGCACCGATCGGCAGCTGGATAGCAACTGCGTTCGCATTGAGGCGCTCCTTCATCATCTTGATGACATTGAAGAAGTCCGCGCCGGTGATGTCCATCTTGTTGACATAGGCCATACGCGGAACATTGTAATTCTCAGCCTGACGCCAAACGGTCTCAGTCTGAGGCTCAACGCCGCCGCGAGCAGTCAGGACTGCTACAGCGCCATCGAGTACGCGCAGGGAACGCTCAACCTCTACCGTGAAGTCCACGTGACCCGGCGTATCAATGATGTTGATGCGATGATTTTTCCAATGGCAGGTCGTTGCAGCGGACGTGATCGTGATACCACGCTCCTGCTCCTGAACCATCCAGTCCATCGTTGCAGCACCATCATGTACTTCACCGATCTTGTGGTTGACACCCGTGTAGAAGAGGATACGCTCCGTGGTCGTCGTCTTACCGGCATCGATGTGAGCCATGATACCGATGTTGCGAGTCTTTTCAAGGGAATACTCTCTTGCCACTTTTGTTCTCCTTCTTTGAACTCTCCCCCTGTCTGAGCAGCGGGAGACTGAGTCTTACCAACGATAGTGAGCGAAAGCCTTGTTGGCTTCTGCCATCTTGTGCGTGTCTTCCTTCTTCTTGATGGCTGCACCCGTGTTGTTGGCTGCATCCATGAGCTCACCGGAGAGGCGCTCATCCATCGTCTTCTCACCGCGGAGACGAGCATAATTGACGATCCAGCGGATGCCGAGCGTCATGCGGCGATCCGGACGGACCTCAACCGGAACCTGGTAGTTAGCACCACCGACACGGCGTGCGCGAACCTCGAGGACCGGCATAACGTTCTTGAGAGCAGTCTCAAAAACCTCGAGAGGATCCTTGCCCGTCTTGGCGCGGATCGTCTCGAACGCATCGTAGACGACGCGCTCTGCAACGCTCTTCTTACCGGAGAGCATTACCTTATTGATGAATTTCGTAACCGTCTTGCTGTGGTACACCGGATCCGGCAGTACGTCGCGCTTCGGTACGGAACCTTTTCTTGGCATTGTTTTACCTCCTTCTTCATTAGCATATTTCCCTGCTCAAGGCAGGAACCGTTTCATTACTTCTTCTTCGCTTTTGCTTTCTTCGCACCGTACTTGGAACGACCCTGACCGCGATCCTGCACACCGGCAGTATCGAGCGAGCCGCGGATGATGTGGTAACGAACACCTGGCAGGTCCTTGACACGACCGCCGCGAATCAGAACAACGCTATGCTCCTGAAGATTATGACCAATGCCTGGGATGTATGCGGTAACCTCGATGCTGTTCGTCAAACGAACACGGGCAACCTTACGCAGAGCCGAGTTCGGCTTCTTCGGCGTAGACGTGTAAACACGCGTGCAAACACCACGTTTCTGCGGGCAATTCTTGAGTGCTGGTGCTTTGGACTTCTCCTGCATGCTCTTTCTGCTCTTACGAACTAACTGATTGATAGTAGGCATACATGCACCTCCTTCCTTCATATTGAGAATTTATTATTTATTAAAACCCCGAAGCTTAGCTCCTGAGTTTTTAACAAATAGGCTGTCTGAGGATTGCCGCGGCTGCTGCGCCGACCTCAATGCCACATGCATTGCCGAGGTCTGCCATCGTCGCTGCATGCTCAACCGGAACGCCTTGTCCCTGGCAGAGCACCACGAGCGGCTCGATGACGCGCGCATCGGCGTCATCGGCGAGGAAGACGCATGTCGCATCTCCACGCTTCACAGCTTTGGAAACCTGCTTGATACCCATCACCCGACTGGCGCTTTTCAGTGCATCCAGTGTCATTGCTTTCACTCTCCTGTATCACTAAAATCGTGCGCTTGGATCAGGCACTCCTATAATATAACACCCTCCAAAACCCTTGTCAACACTTATTTCACAAAGTTTTGTGTGTCCACGCCGTCTAGCGTGTCATTTTTATCGAACGGCAGAAAACGAACGCTTTTTGTCCATTTAAGGTGGTCATTCTGTTCAAGATGTTACAGAAACAAAAAGACCCGCGCAAGGCGGGTCCTTTCTGTACACCAAAACGAGAACGGTGTCTTTTCTTTTTTATTTGCAAGCGTCGATGACCTTCTTGGCCACTTCGACGACATGCTGCTTCGTGAAGCCGAACTTCTCGAAGAGCTGAGCGGCCGGTGCCGAAGCACCGAAGCTCTCCATGCAGACCGTCGCACCGTCGAGTCCGACGTAACGGCCCCAGCCGAAGCTCGAGAGCGCTTCGACTGCGACGCGCGCGCGGACAGCCTTCGGCAGGATGCTCTCCTTGTATTCAGCGCTCTGCTGCTCGAAGAGGTCCATGCACGGCATCGAGACGACGCGGACGTCGATGCCGCTCTTGCCGAGCTCTTCCTGTGCCTCGATGGCCAGCGATACTTCAGAGCCCGTGCCGATCAGGATGCCGGCCATGTTCTCCGGATCCTTGGCTTCCGAAACGACGTAAGCGCCCTTGAGCGCTTCCTTGCTCGAGCCCGGCAGCTGCGGCAGATTCTGGCGCGTGAGCACGAGAGCCGTCGGCGTCTTCGTGGAAGTCACGGCGAGGTACCAGCCAGCAGCCGTCTCCGTCGCATCAGCCGGACGGAAGACGTTGATGTTCGGCAGCGCGCGCAGCATGGCCATCTGCTCGATTGGCTCATGCGTCGGGCCATCCTCGCCGACGCCGATGCTGTCGTGCGTGAAGACGTAGGTGACCGGCAGGCCCATCAAGGCTGCGAGGCGGACCATCGGCTTCGTGTAATCGCTGAAGACGAAGAACGTCGCGACGTAAGCGCGCAGGCCGCCATGCAGCGTCAGGCCATTGGCGATTGCTGCCATCGCGAGCTCACGCACGCCGAAGTGCAGGTTGCGGCCCGCGTAATTCACCTTGCTGAAGTCGCCTTCACCTTCCATGTGCGTCTTGTTGGACGGTGCGAGGTCGGCACTGCCGCCGATGAGGTTCGGCATGAGGTCCTTGAGGAAGTTAATCTTCTTGCCAGAGAGATTGCGCGTTGCAACAGCCTTCTCTTCCTTAGCCCAGAAGCCATCATTGTTGTAGAGTGCCTCGGCATCGACAGCCGTGTGGTACTTCTCCCAGCGAGCCTTGTCCTCTGGGAACTTCTCGCAGTACTCGGCGAACATCTTGTTCCAGGCAGCCTCTGCTGCCTCGCCCTTCTTGGCGAGTTCTGCATAATGGTCATAGACATCCTGCGGGACGTTGAAGGACTTGTCCGGTTCCGGCCAGCCGAGGTTCTCCTTGAGTGCCTTGACGTTCTCCTCGCCGAGCGGCTCGCCGTGCGCGCTGGCCTTGCCCTGTTTTGCCGGGCAGCCATAGCCGATCAGCGTCTTGACCGTGATGAAGGACGGATGCTCCTTGTCGGCCTTCGCCTCTTCGATGGCCTTGCCGATGGCCTCGAGGTCGTTGCCGTCCTCGACCGTGATCGTCTGGAAGCCGAAGGCGCGCATGCGGGCCTGGACGTCTTCCGTGAAGGCGATGTCCGTGTTGCCTTCGATGGAGATCTTGTTGGAATCGTAGAGGATGATGAGCTTCGAGAGGCCGAGCGTGCCAGCGAGCGAGAAGGCCTCAGAGGAGATGCCCTCCATCATGCAGCCGTCGCCGCCGAGCGCGAACGTGTAGTGATCGACGACCGGGTAGCCCGGGCGGTTGAACATCGAAGCGAGGTGTGCCTCAGCCATGGCCATGCCGACGGCCATGCCCATGCCAGCGCCGAGCGGGCCCGTCGTAGCTTCGACGCCGACCGTGTGGCCGTACTCCGGATGGCCCGGCGTCAGCGAGCCCATCTGGCGGAACGCTTTCATGTCGTCCATCGTCAGGCCGTAGCCGTAGAAGTGGAGCAGCGAATAGAGAAGCGTCGAGCCGTGGCCGCCGGACAGGATGAAGCGGTCGCGGTTGGCCCATTTCGGGTCCTTGGCGTTGTGGTTCATGTGGTTTGCCCAGAGCTCATACGCCATCGGAGCGCTGCCGAGCGGCAGGCCCGGATGACCGGATTTTGCTTTTTGGATTGCATCTGCTGCGAGCACGCGGATCGCGTTCACGCATTTCTTGTCGATGTTACTCAAGGTATATCTCTCCTTACCACTTGATTCAGAACATTCCTGATGAATCTCTCACTGTCTCTATTCTACAAGATTTTCGACAAAAAGTACAGGGGGCTGTGTAATTTTATAGGACTTGGTATCAATTCCATGATTTCCCTAATCGTTCAACGGATGTCCGGACGAAGCGTAACGGCGCGCCCCATATAGATATGGTGGATATCGCGCTGCTTCTTCTCCGTATCGGCGAGCACGAGCACGCGGATGCACTTCCCGAGGCTGCCCTCGATGGCGCACTGGCGCGCGTCGAAGAGCGGCACGAGGTCGAAGCCCGGCAGCTGGCGCACCCCTGCCGTCGGGAACGCCGCCGTGAGGTCCTCCGTCATGCTGAAGATCACGGCACCGATGTCCTCGGGGGCCAGCTCATTGCGCGCGATGAGCTCCTGCATCATCGCCTTGGCCGCCTGCCAGATCGCTTCCTTCTCATTCTGCTCGACGGTGATGGCACCGCGTATCCCTCTCATGCTCATGGTAACTTAACTCCTTCTATCTATGTCCCATTGTTCCATGCGCCTGCGCATGGGTTACGGTCAAAAACTATTCTCCCCCATTTTACCATGATGCGCCAAATCCCGCCACATGCAAAAAGCACGCAAAAAGACCCGCCGCTTAGCGACGGGTCTTTCATGATGCAGCTTTCATGCACCTTTGTGGATTTCCCAGATCAGCCGGATGCTCAGCACGAACGCGATGAGATAGCCGAGGAAGCCGAGCAGGGGAATCTCCATGATCTTCGGCGTCATGTTCGTCGTGCAGATCGTGCTGGAGCCCAAGAGCAGCGCCGCGCAGAGCACGGCGATGATGATCTTGTTGATCATGCGGTCGAGATGCCGCAGCGGCTCCTCGGCCCCCGTGAGGTCGAGGTTGACCTTCGTCTGGCCGCTCATCGTCATCTTGAGGATGTCGGAGATCTGCTCCGGCAGCTGCGCGGACTTACGCATGAGCAGCAGGCCCTCGCGCCGCATCTTGTCCATCTCCGCGCGCCAGCTGAAGTTCTTCTTGAAGTCGAGCGAGAGGCTCTTCGCGAAGATCTCGACAAAGCTGACCTTCGGGCAGCAAAGGCGCATGACGCCCTCGATCGTCAGGACGCCGCGCGCGAACATCGAGAGCCCCTGAGGGCAGGCGATGTGGTGCACGCGCAGGATGTTCATGATCTGGCGCGTCAGCACGCCCATCTGCAGGGACTTGAAGTCGAGCGAGCTGTACTGCGCCATCATCGAGTCGATGTCCTGATAGAGCGCCGTGTGGTTGATGCGGCCGTGCACGACGCCGAGCGAGAGCACGGCCGCCTTCATCTCGAAGGTGTCGTGGTTCGCGAGCGCCAGGACGGCCTTGCGGATGGCGACGCGGTCACGGCCCGAGAGACGGCCCATCATGCCGAGGTCGAGCCAGATGATGCGGCCGTTCTTCACCCAGATGTTGCCCGGGTGCGGGTCGGCATGGAAATAGCCATCCTCGATGATCTGCTTGACGTAGTTCTCCCCGAGATGGCGGCCGAGCATGTTGACATCGTAGCCGTTCGCGCGCAGCTTGTCGAAGTCGTCGATGCGGATGCCGTCGATGAACTCCATGACGAGCAGGTGCTGCGTCGAGAGCTGCCGGTAAACCTTCGGGCAGCCGACGTAGTCGACATCGCGGTTCAGATGCTCGAACTCCTCGATGTGGTCGGCCTCCATGAGGAAGTCCATCTCCTGTTTGGCGATCGTCCACATCTCGTCGAGGATCATGCCGAAGTCGAGGACGTCCTGCGTGTGGCTGACGATCTTCAAAAGCGTCGCCGCGCGCTTGAGGAGCACGATGTCCTTGCTCATGATCTCGTAGATGCCCGGCCGCTGTACCTTGACGACGACCTTCTCGCCGCTCGCGAGCACGGCACGGTGCACCTGCGCGATGCTCGCCGAGCCCAGCGCCTCCTCGTCGATGGACTTGAAGACCTGGTTCCAGCGGCGGTTGTACTCCTTCTCGATGACCTCGAGGATGACGGGGAACGGCAGCGGCTTCGCACCGGACTGCAGCTTCATGAGCTCATCGCAGTACTCCGGCGGCAGGAAGTCCGGCCGCATGCTCATGATCTGGCCGAGCTTGACAAATGTCGGGCCGAGGTCCTCGAGGACCTGGCGGAGCTTGACTGGCGTCATGCCGCGCACGACTTCGCGCTTGCGCAGGACACCGATCATCTCGCGCAGCCGCCCCGTAGCACCTGCATCCTCTATTGCATTCTGCAAGAATTTATCGAGCATGCCTCATCGCCCACCCTTATCCTTACTTCATCTTACTTCTTGTACTTTTCCTGGAGCTGCTGGCGCACCGTCTCGTTCGCGAGGAAGTCGTCGTACGTCGAGAGGCGGTCGACGACGCCGTCCGGCGTGATGTCGATGATGCGGTTGGCAATCGTCTGGACGAACTCGTGGTCGTGCGAGACGAAGAGCGCCGTGCCCTTGAAGGCGATCAGGCCGTTGTTGAGCGCCGTGATCGACTCGAGGTCGAGGTGGTTCGTCGGCTCATCGAGGAGCAGCACGTTCGCACCCGAGAGCATCATGCGCGAGAGCATGCAGCGCACGCGCTCGCCGCCCGAGAGGACAGAGGCCTTCTTCTGGCTCTCCTCGCCGGAGAACAGCATGCGGCCGAGGAAGCCGCGCACGAACGTCTCGTCCGGGTCTTTCGAGTACTGGCGCAGCCAGTCGACGAGGTTGAGGTCGACGCCGTCGAAGTAGGCGGAGTTGTCAGACGGCAGGTAGGCCTGCGTCGTCGTCACGCCCCACTTGAACGTGCCTTCATCCGGCTGCTCCTCGCCCATGAGGATCTTGAACAGCATCGTCTTGCCGATGCTGTTCGGGCCGACGAAGGCGACCTTGTCGCCGCGCTTCAGCGTGAAGCTGACGTTCTTGAGGACCTGCTCGCCGTCGACCGACTTCGAGATGCCGTCGACCTGCAGCAGCTGGTCGCCCGCCTCGCGGTCCGGCGTGAAAGCAATGTACGGGTAGCGGCGCGAGGACGGCTTGATGTCCTCGACCTTGATCTTGTCGAGCAGCTTCTTGCGGCTCGTCGCCTGCTTCGACTTCGCGGCATTGGCGGCGAAGCGCGCGATGAAGGTCTGCAGTTCCTTGATCTTCTCCTCGGCCTTCTTGTTCTGCTCCTTCTGCAGCTGCAGCGCGAGCTGGCTCGACTGGTACCAGAAGTCGTAGTTGCCGGCGTAGAGCTTGATCTCGCCGAAGTCGACGTCGCAGATGTAGGTGCAGACCTGGTTGAGGAAGTGGCGGTCATGCGAGACGACGATGACCGTGTTCGGGAAGTCGGCGAGGAAGTTCTCGAGCCAGTTGATCGACTCGACATCGAGGTGGTTCGTCGGCTCGTCTAAGAGCAGGATGTCCGGGCTGCCGAACAGGGCCTGTGCGAGCAGCACGCGGACCTTCTCCTTGGCCGTGAGGTCCGCCATCTTCATCGTGTGCTCCTCTTCGGGGATGCCGAGGCCATTGAGCAGTCTTGCGGCCTCCGACTCAGCGTCCCAGCCGTTGAGCTCCGCGAACTCCGCCTCGAGCTCCGAGGCGCGCATGCCGTCCTCCTCGGAGAAATCCGGCTTTGCGTAGAGCGCATCCTTCTCGTCCATGATCTCGACGAGGCGCTTGTGGCCCATGATGACCGTGCGCAGGACTTCGTAATCGTCGTAGGCATAGTGGTCCTGCTGCAGGACAGCGAGGCGCTCGCCCGGCGTGATCTCGATCGTGCCGCCGGTCGGCTCAATGTCGCCTGCCAGCAATTTGAGGAAGGTGGACTTGCCGGCACCGTTCGCGCCGATGATGCCGTAGCAGTTGCCCGGCGTGAACTTGAGGTTGACGTCCTTGTAGAGGACGCGCTTGCCAAACTGGAGGCTGACATTATTGACTGTAATCATCGAGTGATTTCATCCCTTTCGATCTGGAAACAATTCTTGCTATTGCGGTATTCTTATACTTGATTTTATGCTTGCGCTCTATCCGTATCATTCGGTCAGCATGGCGCGGAACATCGAGAGGATGCTCTGGCCGTACGTGTAGCCAGGCACGGCCCAGCGGCCGTTGAGGTCTTCCCAGGTGCCGAGCGTGCGCGTGCCGTAGGAATCGCGCACGAGCTGGTAGCGCGGGTCGATGACCGGCTCGCTCGGCTCACGCGTCGACGAGTAGGCCAGGAGGTGCTGGATGTGCGCGCGGACGCCGAGCTGCGCCGTCGCGAAGAACGCGCCCTTGACGCCGCCGCCCGTCGTGCCGAGGCCGCAGAAGTTGTTCTGCTGCGGGATGACGTCGCCGCCATAGCGGAAGAAGCCCGTCTCCTTGAGCGCCTGCGCAAAGGCGACATCCGGGCGGATGCCCTCGCGCGCACCCTCTTCATAGTAGTACGAGACGAGCTGCTGCGGCGTGACCGTGATGTCTGGGTTCGGGTTGTTGCTCAAGAGGTAGCGCACGCACTGCTCCTGGCTCGCGAGCGGCGTGCCGATGATCGAGTTGTCGTAGGCCGAGACGGTCTGCGGCACGGAGAGCTGCGTCATCTGCTGCTCGGCCTGGCCCGCCGGATAGAGGATGTTGTGGATGCGCGACTGGAAGTCACTGCCGCCCGACAGCTCCTTCTCCGACGTCGCATGCAGCGAATCCTCGCCGCGCAGGTCCTGGTGGATGCCGATCTTCGGCTCCGCCTGATGCTTGCGAGCCGGTCTCTGTGCCTTGGTCTCGACGACATCCGGTACGGCTACTGTGACCTCAGCGGTGCTCTGTGGCGCCTTGTGGGCACGCTTTGCCTCTGTGACGGATGGGGCATAGAACAGGAACGAACCGAGAACGACTCCCGTTAACAGATATTTTCCATACGAATTCCAATGCATTGACACGAATCGAAACACTCCTTACAAGATTGACACGAGAACACGATATACCAGTCACAAGATGGACCAGAAACCATAAAAGAAATACAAGAGGAACAGGACGGTCAGCGCGCGCAGCAGGCGGCTGACGTGCTCGCCCGCTAAGATGGCGAGGCTGACATAGGCGACGCAGGCAGCCCCGAGCCCTGCAGCGATATCCTGCGTCAGCGGCAGAATCAGGAAGAGCAGCCCCGCCGCCACTTTATCCGCAAGGCTTCCCGCAAAGACCGGCTTCATGCGAAGCAGGAGCGCGAGCCCCGCACCGGCATAGGCTGGCGCGAAGATACTCGGGAACGAGGCCATCGACTGCAGCGTCGGCTCCAGAAAGAGCGCGAGCGCGAGGAAGGCTGCCGTCCAATAGGCCATGCGGCCTGTGCGGCCGCCCATGGCCTGGCCCGCTGCCGACTCCGGCGCCGCCGTCAGCGGCATCGTGCCGAGCAGGCTGGCGACAAAGCTAAGGCCGCTCATGGATAGCAGCGACTTTCTCATCTGCCCGTCATCGATGGCCGGAGCAAGTGCCCGGAGCCCTCCCCAACCGGATAAGACAAGGAAGAGCACGAGGACGAGCGAGAGGTCTGCATAATCGCACACCCTTATATTTTCCCACCCGTTCATGAATATGAGCTGAAGACCGGTGCGGTCGAGCCCTTCCGGCAGGAAAAACGGCGCGTCCGGCAGCACCCAGAAGCCGCCGATGAAGGCGAGCACGGCGCTCACGAGGACGCCGCCGAAGACGGCCCAGCGCGCCCCGACAGCCATGAGCGCGAGCATCGCGATGATGCCCACGAGGCTCAGGTAGGCCACGGGGTCGGCCATGTTGCCGAGCTGCACGGGTGCCACCGGTGAGCTCATGAGCAGATGCCCCTGGTAGAGGCCCTGCACGAGCAGCATCAGGCCAAGCGCGCCCTGCAAGCCGTCCGCGATGCACGGGGGAAAAAGCTGGACGAGCCCCTCAAGCCTTCCCAGCCGCCGCGAGAACACAGCGAAGGCGAGCGCTGCCGTCAGCACGAGCGAGACGGCAGCGCCCAAGAAGAGCACCATCTGCCAGCTCACGCCGTGCGCGAGCATGACGACGGCGACGAGCCACGAGGTCAAAGCGGCCCCCGGCGCTGCCGCGACGGGCAGGCCGAGCCGCGCGAAGACGAGCGTCCCCGCGATGGCCATGAGCACGGAGGCCGTGTAGATGCCCATGAACGGCGCCCCCGCCTGCACTAAGAGCGTCGGGATCAGCAATAGCGAAGCTGCCAATGAGGCCGCTGTCAGAAAGCCCGGCAGCATTTCCTGCATGAAAAATCCCCCTTGAAATCAGACTAATATCCTCTATTTTATCATAGAATCTGCGGAATCTCCATCCATCTCAGCCTGCCCCGCTAAAAAACGCGGCGGGATTCATACAATCTCCATGGAAGCGATGCTATAATGGGACTGTAATATCGGAAATGATCTAGGGGGAATCACCATATGAAAAAATCCATGAGGATGGTCAAGGTGGCCGCAGCGCTCGCCATTGTCCTGCTCTTCCTCATCATCCACCTGGCCGACCCGGCCTTCCTGCCGCATCTCTGGGGCCTGCTCTCGCGCGGCGACATCCAGGAGACGGCCGCCTACATCGCCTCCTTCGGCGAGTGGGCCGTGCTTTTCAGCTTCCTCTTGACGCTCTTCGTCAACGCGCTGGGCTTCCCGCCCGCCATCATCTTCTCGACGGCCAACACGCTGATCTTCGGCATCTTCTGGGGCATCTTCCTCTCCGTCGCCGCTGAGACGGTCGGCGTCCTCCTGAGCTTCGTGCTTCTGCGCTTCTTCTTCCGCGATGCGGCCGAGAAGATCATCAACAAGCACCCGACGCTTTCGAACCTCGACAAGTACAGCGGCAAGCGCGGCTTCGCCGTCATGCTCGTCGCACGCATGGTGCCGTACTTCCCGTCCATCCTGCTCAACGCGCTCGGCGCGCTCTCCGCCATGTCGATGCGCGACTACGTCATCGCCTCCTTCGTCGGCAAGTTCCCGTCGACAGGCATCGAGGCCATCATCGGCCACGACACGCTGACGCATCAGGAGGACCCGACGCGCCTCATCGTCGTCTGCGTCTTCGCCGTCGTCCTCATCGCGGGCGCCTGGCTCTACGAGAAACGCGCGGCCAAGCACGCACCCGAGACGTAAATCCCAGTCAGATGTTGCCGAGGTGGACGAAGCGCAGCCGCGCCTCCGCCACGCGCCTCAGCTGCTGCAAGGTCTCGACTGGCGTCATCGGGATATCCACCTGATAGCGTGGGAAGTAGCGCGAGAGGTGCAGCGGCAGCTCCGCCGAGATCCCTGCAAGCCACTCCGCCTCCGCCGCCATCTCTGCAGCGCTGTCGTTCTTCCCCGGTATCACGAGCGTCGTGACTTCCACATGGACGCCCGCTTCCGCCGCCATCGCGATGGCGGCTTTTGTTGTCTCTAAGTCGCCGCCGATCCAGTCGTAGAACGATTGCGTGAAGCCCTTGAGGTCGATGTTGGCGGCATCGATGTACGGCAGCAGATGCAGCCAGGAGTCTTTCTCAATCTGCCCGTTCGTCACGAGCACGGTGGCGAGGCCGACTTCCTTGAGCAGCCTGGCCGTGTCGTAGACGAATTCATAGCCGACAAGCGGCTCATTGTAGGTGAAGGCCACGCCGATATTGCCCGACGTCTCCTCGAGCCGCTGGGCCGCCGCCACGATCTCCTTCGGCGTCACGCGGTCCAGCGGCAGTCTCTGCCCTTCAAAGCCATCGGGGCCGGCCTGCGAGATCGTGTAGTTCTGGCAGAACGGGCAGCGCAGGTTGCAGCCGAAGCTGCCGAGCGAGAGGATCTGGCTTCCCGGATGGAAGTGGTAGAGCGGCTTCTTCTCGATGGGGTCGAGCGCCGCCGAAGTCAGGAGGCCGTAGTTCAGGGAGCGGATGATGCCGCCCTGGTTCTGCCGCGCGCGGCAGAATCCCGTCTGCCCGTCAGCAAGATGACAGCGGTGCGGGCAGAGCCAGCAGACGGCTTTGGCTCCCGATTGCTCAGACATGGCGCGTCACCTCGAAGCGCCAGAGCGTGACCTTCTCCTTCGCGCCGATGTTGCCCTTGCGCCGCGCGATGGCAATCTGCTGCTCGACGGAATCGACGCCCGCGAGGTCCGGCAGCAGCACACCGCGGCGCTCGCCGTTCTGCACGATGACGCCGTAGCGCTTGACGTCGAGTTCCTTCGGCGAATCGATGGGCTCCGGCTCAGAGAGCACGTCGACGTCGTAGACGAGCTTCGGCAGCTCGTCGGGCGTGACCTGCGGGAAGCGCGGGTCGTGCATGCCGGCCGAGACGGCGTTGCAGATGATCTCCTCAGCGAGGTTGCGGCGGCCCGGCGCCAAGGTACCGATGCAGCCGCGCAGCCGGCCGTCCTTCTTGATGGAAACGAAGCAGCCCGCCCGCCTGTCCTGCAGGTCCTCGGGCAGGTCCTTCGGCACGGGCAGCATGGTGTGGCTGCGCGCAAACGTCTCGAGGCTCTCGCGCGCGAGGCGCACATAGGCATCCTCCTGCTCGCGGACTTTGGCGATGGCCTGTGTCTCCGCATCAATGAGTTGGCGGCCGATGTCGCGCGCATCGTCCTCGCCCTCCGGCGTGAAGTAGGCGACGCCGTAGCCGACGCCAAACGTCCCCTCGTGCGCGAGGAGTTCGGCATGGACGCGCTGGCAGTCGAGCGCGCCCGCCATGATCCAGAACGAGCGCAGGCCGCACTCCGCCGCGCCCTCCGCGAGGTCCGGCGAGATGGTCAGGAGCGAGAGGAAGTCGGCCTTGCCGAGGTCTTCTGTGACCGCTTCGTCAAAGACGGGGCCTTCCTTCGCGAAGCCGTACGGGCCGTCTTCCTTGAGCTTGTGCGAGAGGTCGCCGCTCGCGATGAAGACGGTGCGGCGGCCGAGCTTCTCCGCCGTATCCTGGATCAGGCGGCCAAGCCGGTAGTGCACGTCAGCAGAGAGGCCCGAGAGGCCGATGCGCACGACCTTGACCGGCTTCTTGAGTGCTGACTGCAGGAAATAGAGCGGGATCATCGTGCCGTGGTCGAGCGCGGGTTCCCGCTCGCCGAGGAAGCCCGCGGGCAGGTCCTCCTCGGCACAGGCATCCGCGAGCGCCTTAGCGAAGGCCACATCGTACTCGGCCTCGATCTCGACCTCCGGGCAGCGGAACGCCGAGAAATCCCCCCGCGCCTGCTTGCCCGGCGAGATGTGGAAGTAGTCGCTGTACATCGTCGCATGCGGACTCGTGATGACGACGGTGTCCGGCTCCAAGTCCGCCGCCCGGCGCATGACCTCGCGGTAAGCCGCCGCCGTCTTCGCGATCTTCTTCTCCTCGCCCCTGCCGATCTCCGGCAGGATGATTGGCGGATGCGGCACCGCCATCGCAGCCACGATTGCCATAAAAATCCCTCCTCAACTATTGCGAAAGTATCACTAAAATCATCACTATGAAAAGATTACGAGAAATTTCAAAAAAATCCTGCCAGAATCGCAAGAAAATTGATAAGGTGAGGCGAATCGCAGGCGAAATGAAGTATAATAGAAGCAACGAAATCGACAGGAGGAAATTATGCAAAAAATGTCCAGAAGAACCTTCCTCAAGCTCTGCACGAGCGCGCTCCTAGCGCTTGGCCTCGGGCGCTTCGTCCCGGCAGCTGCCGCGGGCCGCACGATAAAATTCCCGCGCCAGATCATCACGGCAGACTCCACGACGAGCCGCACCATCATGTGGCAGGCAGAGGGCGCGCGGCAGCAGGCCAGCTTCACACTGACCTCTGCTGATGGTTCGTCGCAGAACTATATACCAGAGACAAACACGCTCGTGCAGGATGATACGACGACGACGTTCTACACCGTGCGCCTCACGGGCCTGACGCCCGCAACGTCTTACGAGGGCACGATTGCCATGGCCGCGGAGACTATCTCGCTGCCGATCGATACGCCGCCTGCCGAGCTCACGGCCTTCGAGGCACTGCTCATCGACGACTCGCAGTGCGGCGAAACGTACGAGCCCTTCGCAGAGCTGCTCGCAAAGGCACTCGCACGCCATCCGCAGGCCGCCTTCCTCGCCGACATCGGCGACCTCACGGACAACGGCCAGTCCGACTGGCACTGGCAGAGCTTCTTTGCGGCGCTGCTGGCCGGCCGCGCCAAGGCGATGCCGTTTGCGCCCGTCATGGGCAACCACGAGTGCTACGGGCTCGACTGGAAGTTCGCCCTGCCGCGCCGCTACCTCGCCTCATTTGCCGTCCCAGGCAACGACAGCCGGACTTTTCCCGGCTACTACTATTCGTTCGACTACGGCCCCGCCCACTTCATCGTGCTCAATACACAGTTTGAAGAGCTCGACGGCCTGAAGCCCGGCCTCTTGCAGGAAGAACTGCTCTGGCTCAAGCATGATGCCGCAGCCAGCCATAAGCCATGGAAGATCGTCCTGATGCACAAAGACGTCATCGCCTACGACGAGTACCAGCCGGGCACGGGCCACACAGGCGGCATCAGCGACGTCGGCCACGATTTCATGAAATCGTTCGACGCACTCGGCATCGATCTCGTGCTCACGGGCCACATGCACACGTACCGCAACCGCGGCCACATCTATGACGAAATGCCTTCTGACCATGGCCCCACCTACCTGATGTTCGGCCCCGCGGGCAACGAGCGCTACACCGTGCCGCCCGACACGGACTTTGACAAGGTCAGCCTCGACCAGTCCGACCCGGGCCGCTACCGCAACTACATGACGCTCGCCGTCACTCCGACCAAGTGCATCGCCACCTGCCACCTCGAGGACGGCTCCACCGTCGACCGCGTCGTGCTGACAAAGGACGCTACCGCACAATAAAAAATCCGCAAGACAGCCCTGACGGCTTGCCTTGCGGATTTTTTGTACATTCCATGCACATCGTCTTCACTTTGCCAGATTGAGCGAGCGGACCCACTCCACGACCTTGGCATCGTCGATGCTGCCCGTGAAGCACGTGCCGTCCTGCCAGTTGCCCTTGCCGCCGGCCATCTCGGCGAGCAGCTTGCCGCTGTTACCGAGTGGCGAGCTGTAGGCCGTCGCGAACGTCACGACGTTCTTGTCCGTGAAGTCGTTGGCCTTGACGAAGGCATCGACCGGCCAGGCCGCGATGGCCCACCAGATTGGGTAGCCGAGGAAGATCGTGTCATACGACGCCCAGTTGTCCGGCACCGCCTTCTGCAGCTGAATCTTCTCGCGCAGCGAGGCGTCGTCGTGCTCGCGGCTCACGCGACTGCTCTTGTCGTTGTAGTCGAGGTCCACCTCCGTGTAGTCCGGATTCGGCACGAGCTTCATGATGTCGGCCTGGCGTTCCTTGGCGATGACCTTGGCCACGCGCTCCGTGCGCCCCGTCGCCGAGTAGTAGACGACGAGCGTCTTGCCGCCCGCTGCCACAGCACCTGCGGAAGCGGCAGAAGACGACGAAGTGCCGCCCGTCTCACTGCTCGCGGCACTGCCCGACGGCTGCCCCGTCAGCGAGGACAGGCCGCAGCCTCCGAGTACCAGAGCCATCATGCTCATGCCACCCATTTTCAAGAACTCTCTGCGATTCATTTCAAGCGCGCTCCTTTCCAAAGCGACAAAAGCCAACCGATTTCTGCGAATACGATGATGATGCCGACTTGCGTCAGCGCGTAGCCAGCACCGCTGTACGAGAGCGCTGGCGCCATAAAGATATGCGCGCCCTGCAGGCGCTCGATGAGGATGTCCTGCTGCGCCGCGTAGATGCCGCCCGCCCCGAACAGCACGCCGAGCCCCAGCAGGAGCATCCTTGCGGGCAGCGGCCGCGACTTGATGCCCGCAGCCAATGCTCATGTACGGTAAGGAAGCAAGCAACCGAAAACAAGAGATAGACCGCCAG
>ERZ773131.104-NODE-104-length-75790-cov-5.921305_pt1 | contig 75790 bp, 64 predicted proteins | sample MGYA00511082_ERZ773131 | MGnify/ENA primary metagenome ERZ773131 (study PRJEB29015, sample SAMEA2737813) | human gut metagenome | biome: human gut; feature: human-associated habitat; material: faeces | place: China | collected 2012 ... | reverse complement strand
TGTCATCTGTGCCCATACTGCGGCGGAAGAAGGGTACAGAGAAGCTTGCCCCTGTTCCCTGTGCCCACGTTGCGGCGGAAAAATGGGCACAGGCGGAATTTGTCCTGTCTACGGCGCCCCTACGTTACGAGCCATGCACCCAATTCATAAATGTGTCGCAAAGGGCGCTCCACATTTATTTCATTGACGGCTGTCGCCGTATAAAGTCAAAAACAAAAACAGCGACTTGTGAGCAAGCTCCCAGATCGCTGTTTCTGTTTTGACTTTGCATGGCTCGTAACTCTCAATTTAGTTACCGCATTCTACACTGATCTTATTGAAGATTCCCATAATCTCTTCCGTGTTAATGCTCTTTTTCTCTTCGCCAGCCTTATCCAGGATAGCTTTTCCTTCATGCATCATGATCAGGCGGTTGCCGTACTCTACGGCATAGCGGAGGTTATGAGTGACCATAATGGTGGTCACTTTCTTCTCTTTCACGACCTGGTCGGTGAGTTCCATGATGATCTCCGCAGTCTTGGGATCCAGTGCTGCGGTATGCTCATCCAGGATCAGGAAATCAATCGGTGTCATGGTCGCCATGAGCAGTGCCAGCGCCTGTCTCTGTCCTCCTGAGAGGGAACCGACCTGCACACCCATCTTATCCTCCAGACCTAAATTCAGAGGTCGTAACATCTCACGATAAGTTTCCAGTTTTGCCTTATTTACACCACGTCCCAGATTATACGGCTTGCCCTTATTCTCCGCAATGGACATGTTCTCCAGGATTGTCATGCTGGGACAGGTCCCTTTGGAGGGATCCTGATACACTCTGCCAATCCGGCGCTGACGGATATAATCCTTCTGTTTTGTAATATCTTCTCCGTGGATCAGTATCCTGCCGCTGTCCACCGCAATACTTCCGCAGATGATATTCAGCATGGAAGTCTTACCGGAACCGTTACTTCCTACGACAGATACGAATTCTCCGTCCTTTACGGTAAGATTGAAATCCTTGAACAGACACAGCTCGTTGACCGAGCCGGGATTGTAATTTTTATTGATATTGATAAGCTCTAGCATGCTTTCACCTTCTTTCTGTCCATGCTGATCACGAGAATGATCAGGAACAGGACTGCTGTGATCAGCTTGATGGCGTTGGGGCTGATGCCTGCGAACATGGCAACTGCCACACATGCCTTATACAAAATGGATCCTACCACTACGCTGCTGGTCACACGGAAGAATGTTACCTTCTTGAACAGGCTGGTGCCGATGATAACACTGGCAAGACCAATGACTACCGCACCGGTTCCGATAGAGATTTCAAAGCTTCTCTGCTGCTGTGCATAGATGCAGCCGCTTAAGGATACCAGGCCGTTGGCAATAGACAGACCCACGATCTTCACCAGTCCTTTGTCCACGCCGAGGCTGGTAACGATGGTATCATTGTCACCTACGGCACGAAGTAAAAATCCGGACTTGGTGCTCATGTACCAGTCTAACAGATATTTTGCTACCATGGTGATCAGGAAAATAATGATCACATTTTTGAAATTTACCAAAAAGCCCGGGGTAATACTGTTCACAAAGCTGTTGTTGAAAATATTATCCTTATCAAAAATAGCTACATAGCCGGAGCCGGCCACCCACAGATTGATAGTATACAGACCGGTCATCATAATGATACCGGAAAGCAGGTCTCTTACTTTCAACTTCACATGGATCAATCCGGTACAGATTCCCACCAGTGCTCCGCCTAAGAATGCAATGGGAAGGGTGAGGATTGCCGGGACGCCGAAACCGTTGATCAGACGCACAGTGATGGCAGCCCCAAAGGGGAAGCTGCCATCGACCGTAAGATCCGGGAAATCCAGTATTTTATAGGTAATGTAGACACCCAGTGCCAGGATGCCGTAGATCATTCCTTGTTCCAGTACGCTTAATAATAACGCCATATTTTTCTCCATTCTTAAAATCCTGTATATCCGGATTACTCTATTATTTTCTGCCTGTCGGCAGCTATTTCCTGATTACTGTACCACGATCTCATCAAAGGACTGGTAAGCATCAGTCTTGTAGTTCTCAGGTAATTCCAGACCGATCTTCTCTGCTGCTGCGAAGTTCACATACAGGCTGGGCTCGGAGATCACTTCGAAGTTCAGTTCAGAAGCCTTTGCCTCTCCCTTCAGGACTTTCGCTGCCATCTTACCGGTCTGCTTGCCAAGCTCGATATATTCCAGACCCATGGATGCCACGCAGCCTGCCTTAACCTGCTCTACCTCAGAACCGAATACCGGGATGCCTGCTTTATTAGCTTCATCCAGTACGGTCTGCAATGCACTTACTACGGTATTGTCGGTCAGGTTGGTAATGCAGTCTACCTTGGATGCGACATCCGCTGCTGCCAGAGCCACCTCAGACATTGCGGTAACACCGCTGTCCACGATCTCGAATCCGTAGTTACCTGCCAGAGCCTTGTACTCTGCGATGGTGCTGATAGAGTTTGCTTCGCTGGTAGTGTAGATGATACCGATGGTCTTCGCTTCGGGAAGTACCTCACGGATCATTTTTAACTGTGCATCTACTGCTAACGCATCGGAAGTACCTGTGATGTTGCCTACGGGAGTACCGTCTTCATTGGCAAGACCTGCTTCCACAGGATCGGATACTGCGGTGTAGATCACGGGAATATCTGTATTCATTGTAGCATTATATGCTGCCATGGCGCAAGGAGTTGCGATGGCACAGATCATATCTACTTTCTTACTTACGAAATTGCTGGCTGTCATGGCGGAGGTTCCGTTGTCTGCCTGCGCATTGACATATTCAATCGTCAGGTTCTCGCCCTCTACGATGCCTTCCTCGGCAAGTCCCTGTAAAAATCCTTCCCGACAGTTATCCAAAGATCCGTGTACGGCGTACTGCATAATACCGATGGTGTAGTTATCCTTGCTTCCTGTGCTGCCGCATCCGGTGAGGGCACCCATTGCCATAACTGCGGTTAATACTGCTGCTAAAATTCTCTTCTTCATAATCTTATTCCTCTCTTTCTGCGTATCCACGCAATTGAAATTAGTTTGCTCATAAGATTACTGAACCCCGAATAAAAAAACCGCCCCAAATGTATATTCCTATACATTTGAGACGGTAATAAGCTCCTGCTCATCATCGTGGTGCCACTCAATTTGACAATTCCTTACGAATTATGTCCACTTTTCTCTGGATACTATCATATCCATCGGCTTGATAACGGGTCCGAATCCCGCTGACGCCTAAAACTGATCTGTTCTCGGGCCAGCCTCGGAAGTCCATTCGGCGAAAGTTCCTTTACCGTGATTCCACCACCCACGGCTCTCTGTAAAATTTCCTAAGGCTTACTACTCTTCCTCACAGGTTTGGTAAACTTATGAATGTTGTTTATGTGTCTAAGAATAATCTTTCTTTTCTGTTTTGTCAATACTATTTTTAGAAAATTTACTTGACGAAGTAACCCCATTCGCAAAAGAAAAGTTACATGACAGTGATTTGCGAATGGGGCTGAATAGTTACAAAAACAGTTTACACCGTCTCCGGCAGCGTGATCACCACCTTGAACAGGTCACCGTCCGTGACGATCTCCATATCGCCCTTCTGCAGCTCCGTCAGGCTCTTGGCAATGGACAGTCCCAGTCCGTTGCCCTCCATATGGCGGGATCTGTCCCCCCTGGTGAACCGCTCTTCCAGTTCCTCCGGTGACATCTCCAGCGGATATGCCGACATATTCCGGAAAATAATTCTGATATTCTGGCTGTCATGCTCTACATTCAAGTAAACACGGCTGCCCTCCTGGGCATATTTGTAAATATTGTTTAACAGATTGTCGAACACTCTCCACAGATGTCTGCCGTCCGCCATGACCTTCACGGTCTCCTCCGGCTGTTTTACGATGGTCTCCAGCTTTTTTTCAGCAAAGCGCTGCTCATATTCCCCCACCGCCTGTGACAGCAGTACCGACACATCACAGGCCTCCGGATGGACCTCCAGATTGCCGGTGGTGGCCTTGGATGCCTCCAGCAGGTCATCCAGCAGCTTTTTCAGTTTCCTGGATTGTCGCAGCAGCACCTCGGCATACTCCGATATATGCTGTTCTCTCTCCTGTGCAGTCTCTGTGCCGACACCGTCTCCGGTATCCTTCGCATCACCAGACACTTCTTTTCCGATGAGATCCGCATAATTGATAATGGAAGTCAGCGGAGTCTTTATGTCATGGGACACATTCGTGATCAGCTCCGTCTTCAGATGTTCACTCTTCATCCTCTGTTCCACGGCTGCGGAAATTCCCTCGCCGATGCTGTTCAGATTCTCCCCGTGCTCCTTGAAGGACAATACCATATGGGAGGTATCCAGCTTATAATTCAGATCTCCGTCCGCCAATGCTTCACTGCCCTCCTGCAGTTCTTTGCACATCAATGCCACAAAAGTAATCGCACCGCACAGAATAAATTTCTCTATGGCCCAGAAAAAGAGTAATACAACTCTATCATTATAAAACAGTATTAAACCGAAAAACTCTACCACGCAGACTGCAAGGCACAAAAGTGCTGTTCTCCATACCATAGGAATCCCACGGATCAATTTCACAATACTACGGGAAACTCCCCTGCAGAATCTTCCGAAGAACCGGAATACTCTATACAGGATCGTATTCTGCCACCATTTTCCCATTTTCAGGCGGATGGCCAGCTCCATGAAGTACAGGGTGCACCATATCACCTCTGCCGCAAACAGTACCACCAGAACGATCAGATTGATCATACCTGAGTTCATACCGATCCATCCAAAAGCCAGATACAGACCGGTAAAGGCTCCAACGGCAACGACCACTGTATACACATCCAGGTGGATCTCATGGATCGCACTGGGAGTAATACCCTCCCTGCCATTCTTATGTCCGGCACTGCACAACAGGAAAATAAAGCATAATAATGCCAGTACCGTTCCCACACAGCATACCACGGGGATCACATTCCGGTTATCATAAAGCTGCTCCGCCTGATGATAGATCAGGGCATATTCATCTTCCTTCGGCAGGCTGGAATTCACTGTCAGGATAACCACAATACGCTTGTTACGCTCTGCTAATGCTTCCTCAGCAGACTCTTCCTGCAGCCGTTCTGTCTCACTTAAGGCATCCTTGATCATCCATTTTGCATATTGTTCCGCCCGTTCAACCGGCACATAAATCTCTCCACCTAAGGATACGCTGTCCCCCAGATCCAGATATTTCTCCAGATTACCGGAGGAAAGGGCTTCCTGCTCCGCTGCCGTTATGCTTTCCACATCAGACCCGGTATTGACAGATGGCGCAGGTTCCGTGATATCAGAGCTTTCAGAGCTTCCATAACTTTCATAGCCATCAGAGGCAGAGGAAGTTTCTGTATTGATATAGGTGTTATCATTCCTATGCTGCACCTGGGACTCCAGCCGGTAGGTCAGATCATTTGTCTTGTCTACATAATCCTCGTTCTTCCATTCTCCCAGGAATTCATCCGTATCCAGATCGTAGCTCTCCACCTTTACCCAGATGTTCCGCTGCCTGCAATAAGCTTCCATGGTCTGCAAGCTCTCATTCTCATACCAGTCGCGTATCCGATACAGATCCTGATTGACCTGCCGGTACAACAGCTGATCATGGATAAACATCATTTTACCGGAGGAATACGCTCCACTGTCTGCAAGCATGCAGGTACCATAGAGTCCCAACACCCCCACAATTGCGGCTGCGATCATCAGAACAAATGCCAAGACCTTTGCCAATGTGCTGCCCAACAGACTGTTTCCCTGTGCCGGCGCATTCTTTTTTTTCTCGGCTTTTTCTCTTTTTTTCCGTTCCCTTTTATTCTCTGACAAAGCTGTTTCTACCATCGTACTCACTGTATTTTCCACCGGATTATCCACTCTGTCCTGTTCTGTATTCCTGCTGTTTTCTTCCCTGTTATCCATATTCCTGTCTCCTTACTTCCCGGAGCAGCTCCTGCCTGCTCTTATCCCTGCTTCTCACACTTGTAGCCCTGTCCCCAGACCACCTTCAGATATCTGGGTTCCGCCGGGTTGATCTCTAACTTTTCCCGCAGATGCCGGATATGGACTGCCACGGTATTCTCGCTGCCAAGCGGCAGATCATTCCAGATCTTCGAATAAATCTCTCTCGGAGAAAATACCTGCCCCGGATTCTGCATCAGCAGCTTTAAAATATCATATTCCGTAGGGGTCAGTGCTACCGGTTCACCGTCCAGCGTCACCCGTTTCTCCTTGTCATCCAGTTCAATCCCTCCGACTCTGATCACATCCGGCCGCACACTTCCGCCACCCAGCTGCATATAACGCCGCAGCTGTGATTTCACCCTGGCAGATACCTCGATGGGATTAAACGGCTTCGTGATATAGTCATCCGCTCCTACCGTAAGTCCCAACACCTTGTCAGAATCCTCACCCTTGGCTGTCAGCAGGATCACCGGAACATTACTCTTCTCCCGGATCCTGATCATCGCCTGTATGCCGTCCAGTTTCGGCATCATAATATCCATCAGTACCAGATGCACCTCATTCGTCTCTACCAGATGTACGGCTTCCTCACCGTCGAAAGCCTCTAAAAAATGGTAATTGCTGTCATTCAAGTATATCTTTAACGCGTTTACGATATCCTTCTCATCATCACAGATCAATATATTGTACATACTCTCCCTCATTTCTGTGCCGGTGGCTGCAGCCCGGACACTTCCTGCGCAAGGAGCTTTCCCTTACGCTGCCAGAACATCTGCTTTGTTCACAGATGTCCTGCTGATGAATTTATTGTAACAGATTAACAATTAATAAAAAACAGGAAAAACCTTTAAGACTTTATTAAGATGACTTTACATAAAACACCCTCTGCCATGCCCAGCAGGGCAAAGACAAAGGGTGTGGATAATACATGTTGAAAAGTAAACAGGGAACAGATCAGGTAGCCGGTCAGTCCCAGGAAAACAGCAAGGCACTCCGGGCTTTGGGATATCTTTTTTCGCAGATCCGTAAGGGTTGTGATAAAAATACCAATGTAGGCGGTCACGCCAAAGAATCCCTGTTCGACCAGCAGGGTCAGCCATTCGTTGTGGGCGTTGGAATAGATGTTGTTGTCCAAAAGACCTTTGTTGATCCAGTCCATGGCATCGCTGCCCCATTGATAGAGCATATGGTAATAGCTTCCGGGACCGGTGCCGAAGAATTTGTATAGCGCTCCTTCTTTTCCATAGGTTAGTAATGTGACCTTCCACAGGGCCAATCGCCCGTCGGCAGCCTCAGACACCATTTCATTTCCAACGATTCCTCCAAGAAGACATCCCAAAAGCACTCCCGAACATATCATCACCGCTCCGGCAACAACAACGATCCGGTATATTTTGCCGCTTTCCAGAAAATCTTTTTGCTGTTGCCTTTCGCGTATTCGCAGGATCAGGTACAACACCGCTTCCGCACCAAATACAATATACCATACCGTGGTAAAAAAGAGCCTCTTTTCGACATCCCCCGCTATCACCAGTCCGGTCAGATGCAACAACAAGAACAATCGGACCATAAATATCGAAAGCGGCAAAAGCATCAGAATCTCCAATGCCCTCAGCAGCCGGCTTCTCTGCCGCAGAGAAACAAGGAACAAAAGTAGGCTTAATCCACAGACCGCCATTATAGCCGTGGTACTATTGGAGGTAATAGCCGATGCCAAAAAAAGAAAGCTTCCAAGCATCCCCAACACTCTGCCCTGTCGTTTTCCCATATAAGCAGCTGCCAGAGAGATACCTGCCGTCACACTGATATAGCCTGCATACCAGTTGTTGTTACCGATGGTGGACAACAGCTGGGTCCGGTTCCATTCTCCGTTTTCCATTCCCCGGAAAGTTCCCAGTACATCGATGTCCAGGCGGTTCAACAGTCCGATAAATGTCACAATCCCTGCCGTGATCCCGGCAATCCACCAAATACTTCTGCTGCCGTCATAATACCGGGATACCGCAAAATAGATCCCTACCAACAATCCCTGGGTCACTAGCCCCATATACCAGCCGGGATACCCTAAAAGGACATCCTCCCTGCAGGGACTGATTCCATAAGAAAAAATTGCAGACACCAGATACAACAGCATAAACACATCTGTTTTCTTCCACATCCGTTTTGTCTTCCGTTCTCCCCGGATCCCCTGCCACAGCACAGCCAGCACCACAAAAGTCCCCAGCACCAGCGTAGTATTCCGGAAAAACAAATATTTTGCATTTCCGATCATCACCAGCTTGTTCTGCATATACAGCGGTAAACCGGCAAAAAGAATCACCAGATACCCATAAACCAGCATACTCACGGTCTCTTTTGTATTTTGTTCCTGTTTCTTCATAGCTTACATTATCCTTCAGACTGAAAAACAAGGCACCCCTCATTGACTGAAGAGTGCCTTATATTTCCCGATTATTTTATTTCCTTACGGTTACTTATTTGCCGTAACGCATCTGCAGGTACAGAGGACCATACCATTCAATAGCATTGTCTTCTGCCTTACCGGCAGGGATGGTTACCGTATACTCATTGCCTTCGAAGGTGTACTCCAGCTCCAGAGCTACAGTCTGCTTCTTGTACAGAGCCTGCATGATATCGTTGGGCAGAGCATTGATGTTCTTGTCTCTGCTGATCTTGACGGTAGCACCGTCCTTGGCATTAGCGATCTCGCTTGCCACATTGTCACGATATCTTCCAAATGCGTTGTCAGTACCTTCTGCTGTTGCGGTATTATTAGCTTCTGCAATAGCAAAAGTGGAGAAGTGATTTACAGTAAAAGTCAAAGTGTTTGCGGAAGCATTGTAAATAGGCTTGATTTCTTCCAGTCCACCATTTACAAAGTGGAAAATCACTGCCTTATTACCATCTACACCTGCAGGAGTCTCAATGGTAACTGCTACAGGGATAGGCAGAGATTTTACTGAAGAAGTACCAGCCTTCAGGCTGATTTCTACATATACGGGAGTAGAAGTTACTGCGTATGTAGAAGAAGCAATCTCAGGCGTAGCCGCTGGTGCTTCTACACTCAGTGTTGTGTCAGGAGCAACAAATGCTGCACCAACAATGCCTACAGCCTTTACAGCGCCGGAGTTAGCAAGGGTAGTATCCTTAATTCCCTTTGCCTTTTTGTATGCTGCTTCGATAGCTGCAACATCATTAACAGTATCCTGTCCTGCATTCATTGCTTCCTTCAGATCCTGAGAACCGATCTTTGTCAAAGCAGCTGCCGCATTATCTGCAGATGCCGCATCAGTAATCTTGGATGTATCAATAGCATCTACCGCATTCTTTACCTCTTCTACCGGTTTGGTGCTCGGTGTAACCACCGTATTATTCTCACTTGCTACAGATACGGTAGACAGTGCACTGCTGCCGCAAGGAATTGCAAATACTGCGAATGCAATGGCTGCGGCAATGATTAATTTCTTTTTCATTATCTCATTCCTCCTAAGTATAATGTTATGGATTTTATTTTTACCGTTATTTAGTTTACCCCCCCCGCTATATTGTCAACCCTATTTCTTCCTATTTTTTCCTTTTTTTCTCATTTTCCATGTGCAAAAAAAGCATGCCCTTCCGCCCCCCTAAAAACGGGCATCACAGACATGCTTTTTTCTGCTTTTTTATTTATTTTTCTTATTGGAGTGCTCTTTCAGTTCTTCCAGAGCTTCCTTGAATTTCTCAGAACTCATGGTAGGATTGGAACGGATCATGTCACGCTGGAAGAAATCTCGTAAGCTGCTGACATTCTCTCTGTCTGCCACGCTTCTGGTGTACTTCTGCCGCAACTCGGCGACCTCGTTCTTCACGCTTTCCAGATACTGGTTGGGAGATTTCTGTGCGGAAGTGCGGAAGCTCTCCAGCTTGCCCTCAATGTTGGACTTCAGGTCCTCCACTCTGGTGGTAATACTTGCAGTAAAGTCTTCCTTCTTCTGTGCCAGGCTATCGCTGAAGCCTTCCTTACGATTCTCCAGATCCTCACTGGTCACAGCAATAATAACATCCAGCCGTTTCTGGATACGAAGCATATCTTCCTTGGCCTTCTCCATTTTCTCCAGTATGTCCCGCAGATCCAGGGCTGCCTTGAAGGACAACGCGAAATCCGCACCGATCAGCGCCGTCAGCACCAGTGTCACCGGAGTGAGGATGCTGTCCGGAATGGACAACACCAGATGTTCAATGGGCTTATGGATAACCTCCGTCATCAGGATCGTCAGCCCCCCCCATGCCAGCGAGGACCCCAGGCAGATATGTCCCTGGAAATTGAACTTATTCTTGGAATAGTCCCAGTATCTGACTTTAAATAATGCCTCCATGGTCACGCCTGTGACATACTCCAGCACCGTGGCCCCGATACATCCGGCGATGTAGACCATCACCAGATTATCCTGGAACGGCATGGACACCACTAACATCATGATGGCGCCGCTGCCGTACAGCGGCAGGAACGGTCCGCGCATGAATCCCCTATTAACTAATTTTCTGCTCTTTATGGATACATATGTGGACTCAAAGCACCAGCCGAAAAAGCAGTAAAAATAAAAGAAAAATAACCATTGAATCGCAGTATAATGATACACTGTTTAACCTCCTTTTGTTCTTCCGGAAATACTTCCCTACGGATATACCTCCGCCTCTATGGCAAGCTTACCCTTCCTCGTGGCATGGGGCTCACCGCTTATGCGGAATTTACCGTAGCCTCTGGCATTTACCACATCCCCCGCCTCCAGGGGCTTGGAATTATTTTCACAAAGCCTGCCGTTCACATATACCTTTCCCGCCCGGAACAGCTCCAGGCAGTCACTTCTGGATTTATTATATACCTTGGCAATGACAGCATCAACACGTGGGCTTGCCACCTGAATGACCTGTCGCACCGGTTCTTCCTGCGGTACTTCTGCCGCCGCATCCACCACCTCACACCTCACGTGGGTATGGCGGATCTGCTCCAGATTGTCACAGATAAATTCTGCAATGGTATCCTGACAGAACAAAAAAGCTTCGCCCTCTCCCGGCAGAATATCGCCGATGGTGCTGCGTTCAATACCAAGATTCATCAGTGCCCCCAGATAATCCCTGTGGGACAGCTTGTCTGCAAATTTCGCGGATAGAGGTCTGATCCGGATACAGCAGATAGGAAAGGGCTGTTCATAGCCCAGCTCCGCCTCACTGCCGAAGCGAAGGATCTTCCGCTCTGCCTCTTCCCTGCCGCCGTATAAGGTGATCCCTGCGAACTTCACTTCCCGTTCCACCTGCCACAGGGCATCCTGCTCCGCCAGTCCTAAGAATCCGGTAAAGGTGTACTGGTTCTGGTTGTAGGATTTATCTGCCAGTTCACGGATCCGGTTTTTCAGCTGTTGTATTTCTTTTTCATTTTCCACGGACATTCCCGTACACCCTTCCTGCTGTTCTCACTTTTCTTCCGCAAATGTTCTCCCTTACACATTATCCCAGTGCCACATCCAGCATCATCATCAACGCAAAACCAATTGCAAAGGCAATGGTTCCCAGGTTGGAATGCTCTCCCTCACTGGCTTCCGGAATGAGCTCCTCCACGACCACATAGATCATGGCACCTGCGGCAAATGCCAGCATATACGGAAGGATCGGTGTCACAATACTTGCGAGCGCAATGGCAAGTATTGCGCCCACCGGTTCCACCACTCCGGACAACACGCCCAGCGCGAAGGATCTGCTCCGCTTGTTACCCTCACTGCGAAGAGGCAGGGAGATGATCGCTCCCTCCGGGAAATTCTGAATGGCAATACCGATAGCCAGTGTCAGGGCGCCTGCCATGGTAACCGTTCCGTCACCACTCAGCACGCCGGCAAAAATAGCACCACAAGCCGCACCCTCGGGGAAATTATGAATGGTCACAGCTAACATCAGCATAGCCGTACGGTTCAGACTGCTCTTGTGCCCCTCCGGAGTCTCACTGCCCACATGCAGATGGGGCACCAGACTATCGATGAACAACAAAAAAACAATACCGATCAAAAAGCCGGTCATTGCGGGAAGAAATGCAAGTTTTCCCATCTCTTCACACATATCCATGGCAGGTATCAGTAAAGACCACACCGAAGCTGCCACCATGACACCGGCAGCGAATCCGGTAAATATTCTCTGTATATTGCCGCCATTGTGCTTTTTCAGGAAAAAGACGCAGGCTGCCCCTGCAGTCGTCCCCAAAAAAGGAATCAGAAGACCGGCTACTATACTCATACTCATGAAACACTCTCCTTTCTCATAGTATCTTATGTAACTTTTGCACTTTTTGTATCTTGTCTGTCACGATAAGCTTTCTACATGCTCTGCCTTACCCCCCGGCATCTAAAAACCGGCCAGATCATTCCCCATAACAGCATACATCAGGAAATTCACACCACACACCAGATGGTAGAAAAATACCGCGATCTCTCCGATCACGAAGATCACTTTCCAGCTCTTCCACCATTCCCGGATATTTTTCACCATAACGATCAGTGTCATCAGGAATACGAAAAACATACCGTGCATATATCCCCAGGAAAAGTTCGCATGCATCATGCGGAAGCCCTTTTCATAGAAGACTAAGAACATCAAGGTTGCTGCAATATAATTTAACCACGCAAACCAGTAATACCTGTTCTGCTTTATACTTCTCAGATCAAACAGCAGATTCAGGAAAAGGACACCAATAGGCAATGCCATTCCCATAACAATACTCAACGGGATACTTTTGGAATAATTACTCCATACTTTGGCAAAGCCGATGGCGATCCCGGTCTCCTCCCCCATGGCATTCGTCCCGGTAAAGATTCCGGAGAACTGATACAGCAGGGCTATCCCCGTAGGTATCATGGTCACACACAGACAGAACGCATTGCGAAAGCTTTTTCCGCGGCTTGCGATCAGCTGCACCAGCAGGATCAGACCGATCAGAGGCACCACCACCATAGTGAAGCTCGGTTTGGTCATGGTCGTCAGCAGGAGGCTGACTGCAAACAGCGTACAGTTCTTCCACTGAAAATTCCTCTGATATTCCGATAATACCTTTACCGTCTCAAAAAAGCAGACGATTGCAAAGGGTCTGGTTGCCAGGTAAGTGGCATTCCAGAAAGGATTCGGTGTATAAATGCCCATGCAGCGGTATGCATAATCAAAGCCGAAAAATGCGGTATTCTTGGGCGAATACAGATTCGACAGCAGAAACAGTGCAAACACAAGCAGTGTCACCACAATATCGGTCATGACCTGCTTTTTATGTGACAAAGTTTCATAATGACTGTTTTTACGGATCTCACGGTTCATATAGTATTTCGTGATGATCACTGCTACCAGGTTAAAAAGCGCCGTGGTGACCGCCATTGCAGCCTTCGCTCCGATCAGCCATGCGGAAAGTCTGGCAGTCCAGAACAGGATCGGATAGGGGAATTCATAATTCCCCGCAATGCCTGCCACCTTATTCACATAGTCCGGCATATCCGACTGGAATCCCGGCACCTGATAGCATTCCATCCAGAACAGATATAACATGACCCCGGTATACAAAAACAGCAGGAAAAGAAATGTCACTTTTCCTGCTGTTGTCTCCCGCAGGTCGCTCTTTATGGGATTCTTTTTCATAGAGCTGATCCTTTCTAATTAAAACTGATCACGGGATCCTTGGGAGCCTTTGCCTTCTCCACGCTGATGGCATGAAGTACGGGACCCTCTCCCTTATAGTCTGCAAAGTATTCTTTGGCAACCTTTGCTGTCACCTTGACCCATTCCTTCTGCTTCAGGTCTTTCGTGCCTGCATACTCGCAGGCATAACCTAAGAATGCCATATCCTCGGCACAACAGGTCATTGCCATGCGTCCCGGTACGAAATAACCGTCGGGATATTCCTCGGGCTTTAATACCATGGCAAGGAACTGGATATTTTTACCCACGTAACGCTCCAGGTGATCCATGGAATCCAGATACCAGATGCCGTAGCCCTGGTTGTCCAGTACGATGGGATCCTGGCTCAGATCGTAGGGCAGATCCTCCTCGAAGATCTCGTCGATCTCACCGTTGGAGTCCTCGAAGATCACATCTGCGGCAGGATTGACTGCCTTGATGTTACGCTTGTATACATTCAGATCCTGGATGCCGTCGCAACGGTTGAAAATGATCATCTCAGACTTACGGATCATCTCTGCCAACAGAGACTTCATGTTGGTATAGTACATGGGGAAGGTGGAGCCGTCGATGGTCGTGATCTGCTGTTCCACTTTCCAGTACCAGGGAAGCTTCATATTCTTGAAGTTCCACATGCCGTTATACTCGATAATGATACGGGCGGGCTTATACTGCTTCTCCAGTTCGATCAGATGATTCGGATTGAACTCCTCTTCCTCTTCGATCAGCACCACGTCCGTACGGCTTTTTTTAAGAAGTGCGGGATCGTACTCATTCTCGCCCTCTTCGCAGAGGATGAGCAGGGTCCTGCCCTTGATCTGGAAATACGGCTGTCCTAATGTAAATGTGATAAATTCTGTCTTACCGCTCTCCAGAAAACCATTTATGATATAGACCGGTTTTGTCATAATTCATACCTTTCTCTATTTATCCTACGGTTACTGCTGCATACAAAATATGTCCTGCCAGCTTACTTGCGGAACAATTCTGCCAGCTTGTCCTCGTCCAGTTTGGAACCGATGACACAGATCTTGCCGGTGACTTCCGGCTTACCGCTTCTGATGTCATGTTCTTCGGGAACATAATCATAATATACCCAGGTTCCGTCGGGAGCAGGTACCATACCCTTAGCACGCAGGATAGCACCGTACTCTCCGCTGTCCAGAGCGGTAAGGATCTTCTCGATGTCCTCTGCGCTGTAAGTGTTGGGTGTCTCAATACCCCAGCTGGTGAACACTTCGTCTGCATGATGGTGATGATGGTGGTCATGGTCATGACAACCGCAGGTGCAGTTCTCGTCATGTTCATGATGGTGCTCATGGTCATGGTCTTCGTCATGATCGTGATGATGGTGATGCTCATGCTCGTCCTCATCATGGTCATGATGGTGGTGATGTTCGTGCTCGTCCTCATCATCGTCGTGATGATGTCCGCAGCAGCACTCGTGATCATGGTCATCATGATCATGGTCGTGATGATGATGTTCGTGGTCATGATCGTGACCGCAGCATTCGTCCTCATCGTGATCGTCATGGATGTGCTCTAACATTTCCTTCATCATATCTTCCAGCTTGTCAGCACCTTCGATGGTCCCTAGTACTTCCTTGCCGTCCAACTGCGCTAACGGTGTGGTGATGATGGTTGCCTTGTCATTATGCTCACGGATCATCTCCACGCAGGCATTCAGCTTCGCCTGGTCAACCTTATCGGTTCTGCTTAAGATAATGGTCCCGGCATATTCGATCTGATTGCTGAAGAATTCGCCGAAGTTCTTCATATACATCTTGCACTTGGATGCATCTACCACTGCTACTGCACTATTGATCTCCACATCCAGATCACCTGCCACATTCTCCACAGCCTTCAGGACATCGGACAGCTTGCCGACACCGGAGGGCTCGATCAGGATTCGCTCGGGAGCATAGGTGCTGATGACTTCCTTCAGGGAAGTACCGAAATCGCCTACCAGAGAGCAGCAGATACAACCGGAGTTCATCTCCTTGATCTCGATACCGGATTCTTTTAAAAATCCGCCGTCGATACCGATCTCACCGAATTCATTTTCGATCAGAACGGTCTTGCTGCCGTCCAATGCTTCCTTTAATAACTTTTTGATCAGGGTGGTCTTGCCGGCACCCAGGAAACCGGATACTACATCTATTTTCGTCATTGTATTTTCCTCCAATCTGGGTTTAAAACCCATCTTTTTTATTTTCTATCATATTTCACGGATTGTCAAGTCCTGCCCGCTCGCTCTCAATGATACTGTAAGGAACCACAGCCACTTTTCCTTCTTCATCCGCGCCGCACAGGATCCCTAAGAATACTCCGTCCTCCGTGAAGGCACCTCCGCCCGACATTCCGGGCTCCGGCAGTCCCTGCAGGAGAAGCATATACTGTTCGAAGTCTTCCACATAGATCCAGGGATTTACTACAAACGCATAAATCGGTTTGGTATTGTCCCCGCCGTACATCCATACATCCTCATAGACCTCCAGCTGATCAAAACGTTCTCTGTCGGTAGCAACGGTCGGATACTCTCCATCCGGATCCAGTTCCTTCTTATCTACCCGCAGAAAAGCAAGATCACTGTTTACCGCTATTGCACGCAGTGCAGCCCGGGCCTGTGTATCATCCGGAAAAGTCACCAGGATCTCTCCGGTATTTTGGTCCAGCACATGTCCCGCCGTCAGGATCAAAACAGATTCCTCGTCTGCGTCGTAGAGGACCCCGCTTCCATAGAGATCTCCAGCCTGAACTTTTACGATGGATCGCATAATCCGCAGGTCGGTCTCCGTCAGCTCCTGCGGAATCTCATCCGGCATTTCTATCCCGGAGAGATCCGGCAGGATTTCTTCTGTACCGGAAGGAACTTCCGTATCCGTCACAGTATTCTGTTGTGGTGCTGCGCAGCATCCGGTAAATACCAGAACGCAACACAAAATAATGATTATTTTTCTCATATATCCTTCCTGTAAATAAAAGACGGACCGCATCCCGCAGTCCGCATTTTTCTCGAAAAGTGTAAGCAAAATATAAGCCGAGTTCTGTATATGACGATCATCTATCTAGTACGACTGTCACCAGCCGCATCAAGCGACCTACCTGAAAACAGACCGGGCCGGTCTATTGTTCTCTGTTTGGTCTTGCTTCGGATGGGGTTTACATGGCTCCGTCTGTTACCAGCCGGACGGTAGTCTCTTACACTGCCTTTCCACCCTTACCGGCATAAAGCCGGCGGTATATCTCTGTTGCACTAGCCTTGGAGTCACCTCCACCAGACGTTATCTGGCATCCTGCCCTGTGAAGCCCGGACTTTCCTCACCTGCATAAAGCAGCCGCGATCGTCTATCTTACTTACACCTGTTCGATTATAGCTGTTCTACTATGAAAAAGTCAAGGGGGATTCGTGTAAATCCCCGTGTAAACTATTCAGAACCACATTCGCAAAACCGCATCTCACGATGCTTACTTTTTGCTCATGTGGTTACTTCGTCGCATCAATTCTGCCGCACAGTCTTACGAATGCGAGCATTCGACGTATATGTCCGATTCGCATGACTCTGAATAGTTTACACGTTGAAGCAGCTACCTCCCACAAATTCTCTGCACAGAGAATTGTTGGGAAGGCTTTCACTGGTCACACCCAGGAAATATTCCAGGAACTTCAGAAGTCTCTTGGCCTCGTAATATTCCGGTTCGCCCTTGTCGATCTGGAACAGCAGCGGCTCTGCGAACTGCTTCAATACCGCCAGTTCATAGATCAATACGGAATTGAACATCGCATCCGCATCCTCCTGAAACGGGAAAATATTCTGCTCCTCGCCCCGGCGGACAGATCCCCACATGTCAATCGTCTGTCTGGCTCCTGCGCCTCTGGTTCTGGCATCCCTTATCATACGACGCAGCAGTCTGCCGTCCGTAGTGGGAATCCGGTTATGTTCATCAATATTGATATTGGTCAGGGCGCTGATATATATCTTGTATTTGCTTTCCTCGGGAAGTGCATAGGAGGTCTTCTCATTCAGTCCGTGGATTCCTTCAATGACCAGGATATCATCCTTTCCCAGCTGTTTGAAATTGCCCTTATATTCCCGCTTTCCGGTCTTGAAGTTAAAGGAAGGCAGCTCCACACGCTCACCGGCTAACAATCTGCACATGTCGTCATTAAACTGCTTTACATCAATCGCTTCCAGACATTCGAAATTGTAATCACCGTTCTCATCCCTTGGTGTGAATTCTCTGTTCACGAAATAGTCATCCAGTGCAATGGGGTGAGGTGTTTTCCCCAGGGTCTTCAACTGAATGGATAATCTGTGGGAAAAACTGGTCTTACCGGAAGAAGAAGGTCCGGCGATCATGACAAATTTCACACCGCCCCTGTCTACGATGCTTTTGGCGATCTCGCCGATCTTACGCTCCTGCTGCGCTTCCTGTACCAGGATCAGTTCACTCAGCGACCCACGGCAGATCTGATCATTCAGATCACCCACAGTCTCAATACCGATCTCCTTCCCCCATTCCTCAGATTCTTTCAACGTCCGGAATAACAGCTTTCTCTCTTGAAACGGCTTAACATGCGTGGGATCTTTTTTATCCGGCAGCAACAGCATAAATCCATCCTCATACGCTATGACGTCGAACCACTTTACATAGCCGGCATTGGGCAGCATGTAGCCGTAATAATAATCGTAATAACCGTCCATTTCATAAATATTTACGAAGGATCCTCTGCGGTAACGGAACAGCTTTTCCTTATCCTTCATCCCCTCTCTTCGAAACAGTTCCATGGCATTATCCAGGGAATAAGATTTCTTCAGAAAAGGTGTCTTTGCCTCCACCAGCTCCCGCATCCGGTTACGGATCTTTGCAGCATTTTCTTCTGTCGCATTGATCTTCCCTTTGGGAGAGATGTAGGAGCCGTTCCCGATAGCAAACTCTACACGACAATTCTGTACCGTTTCTCTTCCGAACACATCAAATACTGCTTTCAAAAAAAGCATGGTGGCAGAGCGGACGTAGGTCTTATTCCCCACGTCGTCTTTCAATGTAAAAAAGGTGATCTCACAATCTCTCGTCAGCTTTTTGAACAGTTCTCTGATCTTGCCGTCTCTTGCTGCCAATGCGATCAGATTGTCATACTCCTTCTGGTAATCATTGGCTACATCTTCGTAGGTAGCCCCCTGGGGATATTGTCTCTCTTCACCGTTTATCTTCACTGTGATCATTTTTCTCACCCTGTCCTTTTGTAATCTCCTTTTGCAGGTATTATTGTCTAAATGCAATCCGGTTCCTTACCATTATCGTACCACTCCAGTGCCCGGGTAAGCAGCGCAGTCTCCTCTGCGATCTCCTGCCTGCGCCACATCGTTTTGGGATTCGCTGCATCTGCTTCCTGCTCCAGCCGCTTCGCGATCTTTCTATGTTCCGCAAGCTGCCATTCTACATAATTCAAAAGCAGCGGACACTTACGGTACAACAGTATCGGACCAAGCTGCCCAGCCAGTCCGGATGCAGCGTCATCCGCTTTCCAGGACTCTCGCACCTGTGATCTCACCGCATCTTCCGACATCTCGCCCAGCCAGCGCACTTTCATCATAAAATAATATTTTCCTTCTTCGTAGATGATATTCTCATCCATCAGAAGATATCCCTCTTCCATCAGAAATGTCCGAAAATGCGGGATCTCCGACTGGGGCTGTAAGATCAGTTCCCGAAACCCTTTCGCCTGTTCTCTTCCTTCGGTAAGAATCTTCTCCATGAGAGGCCCACCCATGCCGGCGCAGATCATCCCGGCAGCCTCTCCGGTCTTCAGGCTGTGCAGACCGTCAGAAAGTCTTGTCTCTATCCTGTCCTCCAGTCCGTACTCCCTGATATGCTCTCTGGCATGTTCTAACGGTCCGGACCTTACATCCATGGCGATCACTCTCGGGGAAATGCCCTTCTGCACCAGATAGACAGATACAAAACCATGGTCACACCCCACATCTGTTATCACAGTGCCGGGAGTGACCATGTCTGTTAATGCCTGCATTCGATTAGATAATATGATCTCCGCCATTAATCCAGATAATCCTTCAGCTTGCGGCTGCGGCTGGGATGACGCAGTTTACGCAATGCCTTGGCCTCGATCTGACGAATACGTTCACGGGTAACGTTAAATTCCTTACCTACTTCTTCCAACGTACGTGCGCGTCCGTCATCCAGTCCGAAACGAAGACGCAGTACCTTCTGCTCTCTCTCTGTCAGAGTACCCAGTACTTCCACCAGCTGTTCCTTCAGTAACGTAAACGCTGCCGCATCGGAAGGTACCGGTACATTATCATCCTGGATGAAATCGCCCAGGTGGCTGTCTTCCTCTTCACCGATAGGAGTCTCTAAGGATACCGGCTCCTGGCTGATCTTTAAGATCTCACGCACTCTGTCTACCGGCATATTCATCTCCGCTGCGATCTCTTCGGGGGTCGGTTCTCTTCCCAGCTCCTGCAGCAGCTGTCTGCTCACGCGGATCAGTTTGTTGATCGTCTCCACCATGTGCACGGGAATACGGATGGTTCTCGCCTGATCTGCGATCGCTCTGGTGATTGCCTGACGGATCCACCAGGTTGCATAGGTAGAGAACTTATATCCCTTACGGTAATCGAATTTTTCCACTGCCTTGATCAGCCCCAGGTTACCTTCCTGGATCAGATCCAGGAACAACATTCCACGGCCCACATATCTTTTGGCAATGCTGACCACCAGACGTAAGTTAGCCTCTGCCAGACGCTTTTTTGCCTCCTGGTCACCCTCTTCCATCCGCTGTGCCAGTTCGATCTCTTCCTCCGCACTTAACAGGGGAACTTTACCGATCTCTTTCAGATACATACGTACGGGATCTTCGATGCTGACACCTTCCGGTACGGACAAGTCGATATTTTCCACATCCACTTCATCCTCATCGGTCAGAATGATCTCCTCATCGTCCACATCATCGTCATCGGTAATACGCAATACATCCACGTTATTCTGGTCCAGATATTCCAGAACCTTCTCCATCTGTTCCTCTTCCAGAGGCATGTCCGCAAAGAAGTCACTGATTTCCTGATACTCCAGCACATTCTTTTTCTTTTTCGCCATATTCAGGAGTTCTTTTACCTTCTCCGCAAATTTTGCCTGTGTGTTTTCATCCATTTTCGTGGTTCCATCCTTTCATTGCCATTATTTATAGCCATATTTCGTATCTTTTATAACTATTCGAAAGCCTAAATCCCATTATTCCAGGGAAATATGCGTCCTTTGTAATTCTTCCAGGGCTTTTTTTCCTTCTACCGCCTGTTTCACGGCATTGACATCCGTCCCCAGCTTTGCCATATAGTATTGATAGCTGTTTTTCTTCACTGCCAGCAGAATATCATGGAAAGCTCTCTCCCTCTCCTGGCGGGTGGACAGCTCGGGGAGCGTGGTATGGAACAGCTCCGCAGCCTCCCTCTGTTCTTCCTCATCTTCAAACATACTGATGATCCCTGCAGGCTGGAACTGATCTCTGTCCAGTTCATCGAATAGCCTCTCCGCTACTTTCCGGTACAGTTCTTCGGTGAAATCCTCCGGGGAAATATATTTCCTTACGATCCGGTACAGGGACGGATCATCGCTGATCCAGGTGATCAGAAGTCGTTGGGACCTGCGCCCATTCTCGGCGGGATCCTTTTTCTGTACACCGCTTCTCGGTCGTTCCAAAGGTCTTGCCAGTCCCGTCTGCGACGCAATCCCAACTACCATTTTGCGCAGATTGTCCGGACGGATCATGTATTTTTCCGCAATTGCCTGCAGATAATTTTCTCTTTCCAGATCTTCCGAGAATTCACACAGCTTCTGTGCAATCTCCCGGTGGAACTTTGTCCTCTGCTCCGGATCGCTCTGATCATACTGTTCGCTTAAGATATGGATCTCAAAATAAAAGCTGTTCTCCGCCTGATCGATCCGTTCCTGAAAAGCTTCTTTTCCGAGATTCTTGATGAATTCATCCGGGTCTTTATACGGTCGCATATTGATGACCTTGCCGGTAAGTCCGGCCTCTCTCAGGATCCCGATCCCCCGCAGTGCTGCTTTCGTTCCGGCACCGTCGCTATCGTATGCCAGGAGAATATTCTCCGCATAGCGGTGCAGAAGATTCGCCTGCTCTACCGTAAATGCCGTTCCCAGAGATGCCACCGCCTGTGTGAATCCTGCCTGGTGCATGGCAATGACATCCATATATCCCTCGCACAGGATAATGTTGCCCGTCCTGGCGGTCCTTGCGAAATTCAGTCCGTAGAGGTTACGTCTCTTATCGAAGATCATGGTCTCCGGGGAATTCAGGTACTTCGGTTCGCCGTCTCCCATGACCCTGCCTCCGAAGCCGATCACCCGGTGGTTAATATCCTGTATCGGGAACATCACCCGGTTCCAAAACTGACTTCGGAGTCCTCTCTGTTCCGAGAACATCGCAAGTCCGGAATCTTTGATCTCTTCATCGGTAAAGCCTTTTTTACGCAGATACTGGACGACCTGCTCGCCGTTTTTCCCGGCGTAGCCCAGTCCGAAATGATGCATAGTCTCGTCGGTCAGCTTTCGTTCCGTCAGATAACGCATTCCCACTTCTCCGTGAGGACTGCGCAGCATATAATAAAAATATCTGGCTGCCTCCTTATTGACCTCCAGCAGCCGCATCCGCTTGCCGGCCTTTTTCTTCTGTTCCGGTGTCTCTTCCACTTCCGGCAGTTTCACTCCCGCACGATCTGCCAGGATCTTGACTGCCTCCGGAAAAGTATCGTTTTCATACTTCATAAGAAATGTATATACATTTCCGCTGGCATGGCATCCGAAGCAGTAATACATCTGCTTATTCGAAGACACCGAAAAAGAAGGTGTTTTCTCATTATGAAAAGGACAGCAGCCCCAATAGTTGCTTCCTTTTTTTTTCAATGTCACATAACCGGAAATAACATCCACGATGTCATTCCTGGCTCTGACTTCTTCTACCAGTTCTTCAGGGTAATACACTCTTTTTACTCCGTTTTATTGTAATACACTATCGCTGCCAGGATTTCGGTATGTAGATGTCTTCATAGACCGCTATGGCAAAGCGGTCCGTCATGGCTCCCACATAGTCACAGACTACCTTCTCTCTCGGCTCTCCGACAGAGAGGAGATTCAGGTATTCCTCCGGCAGATCATCCAGATGTTTCAGGAAATGTTGATATAACGTCTCCATCAGCATCTCCGCCTTTCCCTCTTCACTTTTGGCGATGGGATTTTTATAGACTCTCTCAAACATGAACTGTCGGATCTTCGTCATGGCTTCCGCCACCGGTTCCGACATCAGGATATCATCCTTGTCCATACTGTTGGTTACAATATCATGAATAAAGTGATCCAGTCTCTCAGTGGGGCTGCTGCCGATCACTTCACAGATCTCCTTCGGGACATCTGCCTCCGTGAGAATTCCTCCCCGGATGGCATCATCCATATCATGATGAATATAGGCGATCTTATCGGAAAGTCTGACGATCTTGCCTTCCAATGTATGAGGCTTGCCAATGGTCTGATGGTTCCGGATACCGTCACGTACTTCATACGTCAGATTCAGTCCCTTACCGTCCTTTTCCAGAATATCCACGGTACGGACACTCTGCTCTGCATGCTCGAATCCAAACGGACAGACTCTGTTCAGAGCCCGCTCTCCCGCATGTCCGAACGGTGTATGTCCCAGATCATGCCCCAGTGCAATTGCCTCCACCAGATCCTCGTTCAGCTTCAGAGCCTTTGCTATGGTTCTGGCTGTCTGGGATACCTCCAGTGTATGTGTCAGTCTGGTCCGATAGTGGTCTCCCTCCGGTGTCAGAAACACCTGTGTTTTATCCTTCAGTCTGCGGAATGCCTTACAGTGGATAATACGGTCTCTGTCCCGTTGAAATACCGGCCGGATATCACACTGTTCCTCAGGCTTCAGCCGTCCCTTTGAATTTACACTCAGGGATGCGTACGGACTTAAATAATCCTGTTCCCATTGTTCCAAGCTTTCTCTGATCGTCATAGTTCCTCCTGCCCCTACTTCTAATATTCTGTGCCTGTCCGGAAAATCCTTTTCCCGGGTTCAAAATTTTTAACTAAATTTTGAACCCGGCTATCTGCACACAGAATAAATGAATTCCGCACTTTTATCCATGGCCTCATTGGCCCTTTTGAAGGGTGACATCTGAAAGACATGCCACATCCCGGGGAAACGATCCATATGAGCGGACACGCCGGCCTTGATCAGGTTCTTGTAGAGCCGCAGAGAATCGTCTAATAATATCTCATTCTCTCCAACCTGAATGTAGACGGGCGGGAATCCGCGGAAATCGCCATACAGCGGAGAAATATAAGGATCCGTCAGGTCTCTGTCGGGAGCATAGGCTTTCGTCATGCGGTCGATGTATTCTCTGTCCAGTACAGGATCCACTTCCGCCTTGGTCTGGAACGTCTTGCCTTCGCCGGTGAGATCCGTCCAGGGGGACATCAGTACGATGCCTCTCGGAAGCAGACGCTCCTGCTCCTTTAATTTCAGCACCAGGGACAGTGCCAGATTACCGCCGGCAGAATCTCCTGTAACGATGACGTCTCTCGCTCCGTAGCCCAAAAGCATCAGATAATTCCAGGCCTTCATGGCATCCTCCGTGGCTGCCGGGTAAGGATGCTCTGGAGCCAGCCGGTAGTCAAAGCACAACACATCCATAGAAGTGCCCGATGCCAGTTTGGAGGTCAGAGTTCTGGCATAGATGCTGCTGCCGGTGGAATATCCTCCTCCATGACAATGCAGGATCACATACTTTTTCATATGTGCACGATTCACGCTGACCCATTCCGCATCCATTCCCTCAATGTCCACCGGGCGGTATTGAATCTCCTTACTGTTCCCCAACAGTTCTCCGATATGATCCTGGGATTGTCTGTGCTTTTCCAGATCCGGGTTTTCCACCAGTCCATGTGCCCTGCGGATCAGCTGCATTAGATTCTGATTATTCTTTTCACTGTTTTTTCCTACCAGTGCCATAAATTCCTCCTGTTAAAAATGAAGCCGTCTGCGTACTGCATTGCGCAGTCTTCTCCGGGACAAAAGTGTCGCGATCGTAATGTCCACGATCACACAGATCGTCAGCACGATCGCCGACCACCGAAGTTCAATGCCAAGTCCCAGGAAACGGTCGATAAGAATTTCCAGTCCCACACACAATACTGCTACTCCGGAGATCAGGTATAGAGCTCCCGTAAGGAATGACATCGGAAGCTTACGGATACAAAAAATCACCGCTTCTACCACCGCTATGACAAGCAGCACCACCGGAATGCCCAATCCATAAAACCAGCCACTCTGTCCCGTCAGATAGGTCAGCAGATACAGATACACGATCACCGCCACACCGTCTAACAGAATCGACAGATAAACAGGCTGTCTCGTATAGATGACTACAGGGATCATGATCACCCACAATACCAGGAAGACTCCGATCACCGCAAGGGACCAGAGACTGCTCCGGAATACAAGTACGTTCAAAAGTCCGCAGGTCACTGCCGTTGCCAGTACGATCACAGTCAGCAGTACCCCCAGATCTTTTCTTTTTACTACTTCCACCTGACCTTTTTCCTTCGGAAAAGGAGACGGCTGCGTAGACGGTTCCGGTGCTTTCGGATTATAGACCGGAGTATCGCACAGCGGACACTTTGTTGCCGAAGCATCCAGTTCCACACCACAATTCACACAATATGACATAATTGCTTCCTTTCTCTCTGTCAAAGCGATTTATCGATTACTTTCTATTTTTACATGAATGCCATCCTGTACCAGCTTACGGAAAAACAATCGTTCCACATCCGTCTCGGCAATACTGCTGGCAAAATTGATCGTCAGAATATCCTCAAAACTGGCAATGGCGCAGTTCGTTCTCGTGGAAAAAGGCTGTCCCATATAAATATCAAAGCGTTCAATATATGGCTTCATAGTCTCCGGGACCTTCAGAGCTCCCATGTTGGTCAGGCCTGCCGAAGAGTTTTTATCCTGGATCTTCGTATAGAACTGCCGAACCACCAGATCCTTGATAAACAGCGGTACAATGCGGATGAAAGGATTCCTCTGGGTCTCCGCGTTCGTAGTGATATCGCCCCGCAGCAGCTTTTCATTCAGATAATAGCGCATGTAGTTATGCACCTGCGTCACAATTTCTTCGAAAGTGTACTCTCCCAGTCTGGGGTCGATCCCCGGGTAGATCATGGTGATAAAATTCCTCAGGGTCCTGGATGGGAAAAAGCGGCGCAGGTTCACCGGCATGGCAATTTTTACCGGTCGGAGCTTCAAATGCCATTCACTCTCCTGCTTCTGCATCAGGGCATAGAGCAGAACCGAATTCAGATATTCGGTAATGGTAGCATTATAGCTTTTCGCTACCCGCATCACCTCCGACACCGACATAATGCCGTCTATAATGTTCAGCGTATAGAAAGGTTCCTTCGTCCCCCTGACACGATAAGTCTTCTCTCCCGGCCTGGGTGGACAGACTTTGGCATTGGCATATTTCATATAAGCATCTTCCAGTTCTCCCGGGTCCGGGATCCCCAGAATGTCCAATACGAATCCTCCATTTTCAATCTCTGAATGTCCCTTCAGACGCAGATAAGTGGCTGTCAGTGTCTGCAGCACACACATTCCGCCGGTGCCGTCTCCCAGACTGTGATGCGCCTCCAGTGCGATCCTGTTACGATAGTAATAGATTCTTACCAGATACCGGTTATTGCCTTTAAAATGCATGGGCTGGCAGGGGTTCTTTACATCCTCCTGCACAAAAGGACCGGGTCTGTCATTCGGTTCCAGATATCGCCAGAATACACCCTTCCGAATTGCCGCTTTATACGTCGGAAAACGAGGCATCGTCAGATTCACCGCACGCTGCAGTATTTCCGGGTCTATATCTTCTTTTAACAACACAGACAATCGATACACAGAAGAGAAATCTCTCCTCTGCAATGTAGGATATACGATTGCCGACAAGTCCAGTTTGTACCAATCCTTGTGTACCTTCTGTATTTGATCTGTCTTCATTCTGTCTCACCTTCTTAATTCTAGTATAACGGTTTCTAAATAACTACACCATTCACGTAGAATATTTTTCTGAGAGTGCAGGATAAAAAACGTAGGCGTAGCGGGCTACGCTGAGGATTTTTAGCCTGTGCTATCGGGAAAATAGGCAAGTGATATGGGGTAGTTTATTTAAAACTGTTATACTAGAATAGCTTAAAGATCTTCACACGGTCTTGCATCTTGGCTGCTCCCTCTGCCAGATTAACACTGATCGCGGTATTCTCTTCTGAGGATGCTGCATTGCCTTGTACCACGCCGGACAGCTGTTCAATTCCCTGACCGATCTGCTCCAAGGACTCTGCCTGGGAGTTGGCTTTCTCCATGGTGTTCTGTGCAATCTCTGCAAAGGACTCCATATCTGCAATGATCTGATTGAATGCGTCTGCTGTTGTTCTTGTAATGTTATTGCCCTTATCGATTTCCACTAAGGTCTTATCGATCAGATCTCTCGTATTTACAGCGGACTTTGCACTATCCGCTGCCAGCTTGCCGATCTGATCTGCAACCACCGCAAATCCTCTTCCTGCTTCTCCTGCTCTGGCAGCTTCAATGGAAGCATTTAGGGATAACAGGTTGGTCTGGGATGCAATATCCTCGATATCTGTGATAATATTACCGATCTCCTTGGAGATTTCTGTAATGTGCTCCATTTCCGTGAGCAGCTCGTTCATCTTTTCTTTTTCTTCGTTCGCTTTGTTTGCAGAGGCTTTTACACGTGCCGATGCGTTCTGTGTTTCTTTCGCTGTATCTTCAGCCATATCCACAACCGTATCAACGGTGGCATTCAGTTCCTCGATGACTCCTGCCTGCTCTGTTGCACCATCCGCCAGGGATTTTGATGCATTTTCCACCTCTGATGCATTTGATGATACCTGTTCTGCCAGATTGCTGATCTCGGTCAGGGTACTGTTAAAGCGCTTCAGAATATACAGCAGTGATGTCTTCAATTCTGAGAAATCGCCCAGGAAATCCGTAATGTCATCACCATTTCTGGTCAAGTCACCCTGTGCGATTGCCTTTACCTCCACAGAGATCTCACTGACATAATCTGCCAGAATACCCATGGCTTCTTTCAGATTCCTGATGGTACCACCCAGCTCATCCTCAGACTCATAGGTAAGCATTTCTACGTTGGACAGTTCGCCCTTGCGCAGGCTGGCAACTGCTGCCTCTATCTGTTCTACCGGCTCTGTAATGGAATTGGTAATGATCCTTCCGATCAGTGTTGTCACTACAGCAATCGCAAGACCCGATGCCACGATCACAACAAATATGATGATGGTGCATACATTGGCCATGGTCTTTGCCCGGTCTAATTCTACCTGGAACTCATTACGCAATGTAGTTAATTTCTCAGCAAATGACGTATACTCTTCATACACCTCTCCGGTCATCAGTTTCGCTGCTTCCTGCTGTTTGCCCTCACGGCTTAATTTCAGAATTTCATCCGAAGCAGCTCTGTATTCTTCCCATGCAGTGTTTGCTACGTCATAATCATCCCGTCCTTTTTGAGCATCGCTGTCTGCAGACATGATTGCCTCCAGATTCGCATCAGTCTCCTGGATCTGACTCTCCAGCTTCTGAATTTCTTCTTCGCAGGAGGTCATAACAGCATCATCTGATTCTACCAGATGTTGATACTGTTTGATTCTATATTTCGCAGTCATTGTTTCCAACTCCTGCAGATCTTCCAATGCCGGAGACCAGACCTCCGTGATCTTCTCTATATTTGAACGGATCACTAATGTCGAGATCAGTGCCACCAACACTAAAAATAATGTCATAACAAGCACTGTCATTCGATATACTTTTAATTTTCCTGCAACCTTTAAGTTAGCTATATGCTTTTTAATCTTTTCCATGATAGTTTTCCCTTTCTTTGTAAATTATTGATCTTTTATCACATTTGTTTATCCATAAACTGCTATAAAATAGCATACTTTATTGGAAAAATCTATAAAAAAAATATTAAATTATTTTCTACTACATATTAGTGGTTCTATTGCTAGAAACTGGTGAAAATTAATCTAAATTCTGTCTCCTGGATGAACACTTTTCACAATGCTGCTTCAAATGTTCAGAACAATGCTTTCAGACTTCCTACTATGATGAAAATACGACTGAAGGCTGCATAAAGACTAAACATTGACAACTGAATAACTGCCAGATATTGAATTTTCAAGGTGCATAGCTAAAATTTATGTGCGAAGTTTGAGTTTATAATTAAAATTGTACTTTAAAAAGCACAATCACAACAAAGCCCGTGTTCAACTAGCTGAAAAGCTGATAAACACTGGTTTTATGACCTTTTTAGTAGAATTGTAAAATTCTAATACAATCAAAGTATTGCTTGTTTTGTTATAATCCGTGTGTTATATTAAACATGTAAATGATTTTTGCTCAAATCATTGCAGGGCTTACCCTCTTCCTTGGGTAGGCCCTTTTTATTTCTCGTCATTTTGTGGTGTATTTACACCTCTTACCCTTGTAGATACTATAGCTCCTAAAGGAACCATATTTACAGTCACCTGACCATCAGCTTTTCGCGTAATCAGTGTACCACCTCTCTGTATATAACTCTTATCAATATCTTTATATCCAAGATAATCTATCGACATTCCATATGTCATCTGGATTCCCTTATATATAAGTGAAAGTGTATTCAGATGGTCATGTCCGCAAAACATCCATTTAATAACACCATTCTCCACTGCTTTGTTAAAAAATATTCCTTCAAACTTTGAAATTCCAAAATGCTCATTCTTCTCAGCAATACTGCCATGCTGATATATTACGCTTTTATCACCAAGCTTCATCTTACGGTATGCTTCCTTAAATTCCGCAGGCGGCATGTGGAAAAATGCCATCGCCTTAATATCCGGATTACATTTTTTCAAGTCATTAAGCCTGTTCATGCACCACTCAACCTGATCATCATGTATCCGGTCAAATCCGCTGTAAAACCAGCCTCCTTCACCATACATATTAGAATCAAGCATAACAAGTGGCAATAAAGCATTGCCATCTGAATCGGTAAGATTAATAAAGAAGTTTCCTACACCTGTAAGTTCTTTCCTGCCTTCAGTAAATATGCAATATTTCCCTTTCTTATAAATTTGCGCAAGTTCTTCCTTATTACAAGTCGAACCCATCTCGCAGTCGTGATTACCAAAAACAAGTGTATACGGAATTGCAAAGCTGTCCATGAATTTCATCAGCTTGTACGCCTGCTTTCTGTTATTAAGCGTACCCACCTTCGGCAGAAATGGAAATATAGAATCTCCAGTTAGCACTATCATATCAGGCTTTGCTTTATGAATAATCTTTGTTACTGCATTTAGCGCCAGCTTATCCTTCTTTCTTGATATAAAACCAAATCCCAGATGAAGGTCTGTAAGCTGCAATATCTTAAAATCTTTATTCTTATCAATTGTATATGTAAATGTTTCATTGTCTGTCTGCTTTAAATTGTCTGATTTATACATACTTTCACGCCTTTCTTTCCGGCACTAAAATTAATACCGGTTATATATTTAGCTGAGTGGTATTAATGCTCCTATAGCCGAAACAATTGTCGATACCACCATAAGAATCTGAAATGGCAGTGTTCCTATCACTCCGCATATAGGACTGGCTCCTGCTTTCTTTCTTGATTTCCCATATGTCAGAACTAGCATTATGCTCACCAGTACAACTACACCGCTCATGATTCTTGTCAGTATTATAAAACTGCTTACTCCGAATATTGCAAATAATATACATGGAACTGTAGCTATAAGCCAGCTTACACGGTTGCCGATTCCAACCTGCTCATGCACGACATCTCTTAAAGCAAGTGTGTTACTCCAGAATGTTGTAAGCAGTGCAAAAAGCGAAAAGATACCTGCAAGAATAACTGCCCATTTTCCGATGCTCTCTCCAAGCTGCATATAAGCAAGTTCCTTATCTATTGTTCCCTTAGTTCCAAGAAGAACGGTAAGTGTTACAACAAGCACGAACGCTGACGACAGACCAAATCCTATAAATATTGATTTTCTTATCTTACCCGGATTGCCGTCAAGCCCTTTAACAACCTGAATAACCGCCTGATTAGCTGATGTCGCAAATACAACCATACTATACAGCGCAAGCAGATTATTCCAATGGAAAGATGCTGTATAGAATCCATTAACTGGATGTGTAAATGTTCCTACTGTCATAACTGCAACTATTCCCATAAGAAGTATTACAGCGTATTTCTGTGCAATTCCTACTGCCTTCATTCCCATGAATACTACAATTCCAGCAATCACATAATATATTATCTGTGCTGCCCACAGTGGAAGTCCAAACCAGTTCACAAATATCTGCGCTCCACCGTTAATATTACCGCTTACTCCTATCATAATCGCAAGTCCATACATCACAAAAACAATCCAGCTGAATACCTTCTTCATAACTCCGTGGAACAATTCCCCCTCAAAGCTTTTTACAAGCTGTACACCACCGTTGTTATACGAAAGTTCCGCAATTATAAGATGTAGAATTACATTAATGATGTAAGCTGCTACTACCATCCATATAACATCAATCATACTGTTTTTCGTTGCAAGATACGGAACTGCTATTATTCCCGTTCCTATACTGTTTCCCACAATCATGCTTATTGCCTCAAATGTGGTGAGCTTTGCTTCTGATTTTATTGACATATTTTTTCTCCTTTTCACTCACGACATAACATATTATATACATTATATATTGCATTGAATATTGTGTAAATTCATTTTTGCATTTGACCACAACCGCCCCCAGTGCTATATTATGTACGAAATAAGCGCACACAGAAAAGGAACAAACGCAATGAGCAGAAATGATGAAAACAATTATACACTGCGTCCTCTCACTATAGATGACGCTGAAGAATACAATGCACTTTTAAGATATGCCTTTCAGGTAACTGAACAGGAGCTTGCCGAGACAGGATGGAAGGATGATGAGATTACCCAGTCCAAATTCCCGGTTCTTCAAAGAGCTGATGTACTTGGCTGCTTCAATGGTGATGATCTGATTGCACAGTTTGCAGTATACCCTCTTGATATGAACATCTATGGTGTGAAATACAGCGTAGGCTTCGTTACAAGCGTATGTACATATCCTGAATACACAGGACATGGAATTATGAAAAGACTTATGATTCAGAGCCTTATTCGAATGAGAGATGCACACAAATCATTTGCACTGCTGTATCCATATTCAATTCCATTATACCGTGGTCTTGGCTGGGAAATTATCTCTAACAAGATGACTTATACAATCAAGGATACACAGATTCCAAGAAAGCTTAATGAGCCCGGCTATGTCAGACGAGTCTCATGGGACGACAAAGAATTTAAGGAGCTTCATACCAAATTTGCTGAAAAGACACACGGCTGTCTATATAGAAACAACCTTGCATGGGAAGAATACTGGCGCTGGGACGAGGACGACACCTCTGTTGCCATCTATTATTCTAAGGACGATGTACCTTATGGATATATGGTTTACATGATAAGTTCTGATGTCATGCATGTAAAAGAAATGATTTATCTTAACCGCGAGGCACAGCTTGGCTTGTGGGAATTCATACATGCCCACGATTCAATGATTGACGAGGTCCGTGGAAACAATTACTACAGTGAGCCAATCGCATTTGAACTCGATGACAGCGATATCAAAGAGACAATCCGCCCATACACAATGGGGCGAATTATTGATATCAGACAATTCTTTGCCAAATATGCATGCGACCCGGACGAGCCTTCTGTATGTATACGCTTCTACATTGAAGATGACCTCCTTGCATGGAACAACGGTTACTTTACATACCTTTTTGATAATGGCAGATGTATTGAAACCGAACAGCAGCCTGATTACGAAGTATCTATGTCAATCGGCACATTAACTACATTAATGCTTGGTTACAAGACTGCTGAAAAGCTTCACGTCATGGACAAGATACAGGCATCAGATGAAGCCATCGAACACCTGGATGATATTCTCTTCCATAGAATTCCTTATGTGTCAGATTATATCTGATTATGATGCTGATATGATTTTTTAACACAAAAGCCCATAGAATCTGCTTCTATGGGCTTTCTCAACATTTTAATCAAATATAATTAATCATTTTCGTTATTCAATTTCTTCATTATCTTATCTACATCATACCCTGGCGCTTCTTCTTTCACTATATCATATAACAACTTAATATCTTCAACATCCTCTTCAAGTTCAGAAGCAATCGTTTCCAGAGTCTTTTCTTTCTTAACTTTCTTTATAATTAAGTTAATCATATTTAACTGTGTGGTTTCTTTTTTTGCTTCATCAACGACTTTTCCAACAATTTCTTCAACAGCTTCATCAACTAATGTCTTCCTTACCTTCTCTTCATCATAATCATATATACTCACTTCAACGACCTCCTCCCTGTGCTGTTCAAAGAAATCGACAAGTATATTCTCTTCTATGCATTCGTCCATTGCCTCTAATACTGCCAGCTTGACATCTTCCCTTTCAGCTGCAGTTTTATATCGCACTTTATTGACAAATGTCATGTAATCACGAAGAGTTTTGCATTTACTAAGGATATCTGCATCTTTGTTAATATTAATAACTCTCACTTTTAATTCCAGCTGTGGATCGTCAACCGGTATCTCATACATATCTGAAAGCTTAATTTCAGCCTCTTCATCAACCCACTTCTCCAGACCATTGAAAAATGTTACAAAATGCGGAACTGGAATCTTTATCATGCTTCTTCTATGAAGCATATCATTACTGAATAATTCCCTAAATACATCTGATACATAATGCAAAAACCTTAACGCCATGTTATTATTCCTGCTTGACTGCTGTTCAAACATATACAGGTTCATGCTAAGTAAAAATGAGGCATCATTCTTATATTTCATGTATGAGCCTCCATTCAATGTCGTAACTTTCAAGTCATTCACATTAATGTAATTGGAATTATTCAGTGCATTATACAGTTCAAGTAAATTCTTCTTATCCCTGTAAAGCATACAGAATACATTATCCTTATATTTAACTGCTACATTGTCTCTTTTCTCTGCCATAGATATCCTCCTCGTCTCTTTCACAGGCAGATATCCACGCACATATACTAATATTATTTCTATATATGTATATTAGCATTTACAGATATCTAAAACAAGCCTGCATTATTCAATTATGTGTTATGGAGTTCCTACTGAATGATTATCCAGCATTAGATAAAAGAATTAAATTCTTTTAATATATTAATAACATGATATATCAGATTCGTCAATAAAATATTTTTTATATTTTAAAACAGCCGCCCACACCTTCTGGCATGAATAGCTGTCTGCATCTATTTCTTATTCAATTTCTCATTCCTTATAACCAATATTATTGTTACCAAAACATTTATCATAAGAAATACCTGTTAATTTCTCAATTACATTTCTTGTTTCCTCAGAAACATCTTCTTTTCTGCCACTAGCGTGGACTCTGTGGCTGTGTTGATGCACCTGAAACAAATCCAAATGCAGCAAGAACCTGACCTAAGATAAAGAATCTTCTTCGTCCAAACTTCCTTCCAAGCTTAGTTCTGTAAAAGCTGTCTGTAATAAATCCCATCAAAGGATTAAGAATTACATCAAGATATGTTGCAATTGAAAATATAAGTGTAGCCTTAACAACCGACATATTACAAAATGTCAAGTGTTAAAAAATAGAAAGTTTAATAAAAATGTGCTATAAAATATATATCATTAACATTTTTGGAGGGTATTTATGTTAAATATTACAGAAAAATCAGAAGGTGAAGCAGCTAAAGATTATGTACTCAGACAGCTTATTTACAACATTGTCCACACTAACCTGCTGCCAGGTCAGAAGCTTGAAGCACCTGAACTCTGCTCACTTATGAATGTCAGCAATAATCCTTTACGCGAAGCAGAATTAGAACTTGCACAGTCAAAACTGATAGAGATAAAGCCTAAGATTGGAGCATTTGTATCATATGTTAATTCAGATATTGTAGAACAGCTCCGCGACTTACGCTGTGTACTTGAGGCACAGCTTGCAGTTGAAGCATGCGATATACTGACAAAGAACCAGCTTGATTCATTATATGAAAATGTAGCTTTATGGGAAATGTATATCAAACGCGGTGATGAAGAAAAGATTTTCACACTTGATAAAGAATTTCACGGAAGTCTATATAAAATGTGTGGCAAAACTGTATGGTATAACCTTGTAGAAAGCATGGCGCCACATTTTGACAGAACTACAATATTAAGTTTCAGATGCAAAGAAACAGGTAGAATCCTGAAAGACCATGGAGAACTTGTAGCCGCCATCGAGAAGAAAGATAAAGAAAAAGCTGCCCATATATCACAGAGACATATGAGCAGATATTCTGAAAATATTGATGCAATCAGGAAAATGTTCCCTGAGTACTTTAATGATTAAATACGTGTTGTCCACTTTCCGCAGTCCCACACATCAGTCGCAAGACCATCGTAGAACTCTGGTTCGTGGCAGACCATAAGTATGCTGCCCTTATATGTCATAAGGGCTCTTTTTAATTCATCCTTGGCATCCACATCAAGGTGGTTAGTAGGCTCATCAAGTACAAGAATGTTACTCTCCCGGTTAATCAGCTTGCACAGACGCACCTTTGCCTGCTCTCCACCAGAAAGAACCTTAACCTTGCTCTCGATATGCTTGGTTGTAAGACCACATTTGGCAAGGGCTGAACGAACCTCATACTGTGTATATCCTGGAAATTCCTGCCATATCTCCTCAAGACATGTAGTTTCAATTCCAGCCGGAGTCTCCTGCTCGAAATATCCTATCTCAAGATAATCGCCCTGCTCAACATCACCTGACAGAGGCTTGATAAGTCCTAATATGCTCTTTAGCAATGTAGATTTACCGATACCGTTAGCACCTGTAAGCACAATCTTCTGGCCTCGCTCCATCTCTAAGTTAAGCGGACTTGAAAGCGGCTCATCATAACCAATTACAAGGTCGTGTGTCTGGAAAATATATCTTCCCGGTGTTCTCGCTGTCTTGAAATTAAACTCTGGCTTTGGCTTCTCTGCTGCCAGCTCAATAATATCCATATTATCAAGCTTCTTCTGTCTAGACATCGCCATATTTCTTGTGGCAACTCGTGCTTTATTTCTTGCAACGAAATCCTTAAGCTCCGCAATCTCCTGCTGTTGCTTATTGTAAGCTGCCTCAAGCTGCGCCTTTTTCACAGCATACACCTTCTGAAAATTATCATAATCACCCGTATAACGGTTCAGCTCCTGATTATCCATATGATAAATAACATTTATAACACTGTTAAGGAATGGAATATCGTGCGATATCAGTATAAATGCGTTCTCATAATCCTGAAGGTACCTCTTAAGCCACTCGATATGCTCCTTATCAAGATAGTTGGTAGGCTCGTCAAGAAGAAGGATGTCTGGCTTCTCAAGAAGCAGCTTTCCAAGCAGTACCTTAGTTCTCTGTCCGCCTGAAAGCTCAGTTACATCTTTATCAAGTCCAAGTTCAGATAGTCCCAATGCTCTTGCAACTTCCTCAACCTTCGCATCTATCATATAGAAATCATGCATTGTAAGAAGGTCCTGAATAGTTCCCGCTTCCGCCATCAGCTTGTCCATCTCTTCTGGTGATGCGTCGCCAAGCCCTGCGTATATCTCATTCATCTGATTCTCCATGTCATAAAGGAAGTCAAATGCAGACGCAAGCACTGACTGGATTGTCATGCCCTTCTCAAGCACAGCATGCTGGTCGAGATATCCAACTCTGACATTCTTTGCCCACTCAACCTTTCCCTCGTCAGGCATAAGCTTGCCTGTTATTATATTCATAAATGTGGATTTACCTTCGCCGTTGGCTCCCACTAATCCAATCTTATCAAGCCTGTTAAGCTGGAAAGACACATTGTTAAATATCGCTCTGTCGCCAAATCCGTGTGTAAGTCCGGTTACTGTAAGTAAACTCATCTCTAATATTCCTTTTCTTGTCTTTCTTAATTCGTGTTTTCATCATCTCCATAGTAATTACCATAATATTTACCATAATATGAATTACTGGCTATATTAACCTTATTTAAAACACATCCTATTATTTTGCACCCAACTCTTTCTAACTGTTCTATTGATCTGCGTGCAAATTTATAGCTTGTATCTCCTGACCCAATTACAAAAATTCCGCCATCACAAAATTTAGACATAACTGCTGCATCAATAACACTTCCTATTGGTGGCGTATCAATTATTATCATATCAAATGTGTTTCTTGCGTCTTCTATCATCTTTGCAAATCTTTTATTACCCACCAATTCACTTGGATTAGGCGGTACCGGTCCTGCAAATATCATACAGAAATTAGGTTCGTCACTAACACATATAACATCTGTAAGTTCATTTTGTCCTGAAAGATAATGTGTCAATCCATATCTGATTTTTCCCTTTCTCCATCGATTTCTCATTACAGATTTTCTTGTATCGGCATCAATTAAAAGAGTTTTTCTTCCATTCTGTGCAAATGACATTGCCAGTTCAAAAGAAACTGTACTCTTTCCCTCACTTGGAGTTGAACTTGTTATCAATATAACTTTATTATCATTTCCTGAAAATTCTATGTTAGTTCTTAATACTCTGTATGCTTCCCTTATTCTAAAATCGTGATTACTTTTCTTAACTGAGAACACCTGCATCTTTTCTATCCTCTTTATGTTTGTCACTTTTTCTTTTTTTCTTCTGATTGTTAGTCTGCTCTTCATCAACAGGAATAAGTGCTAATGTACTAAGTCCCAGATACCTCTCAATATCATCTGATGTTTTAATTGTATCATCTAAAAGATGATGAATTACTATAATTATAGATGAAATAACCATACCAGCTATCACACCTATCATCGTTTTCTTTATATAAGATGTTGAGATTGCTTCTTCTGGATAATTTGCCTCATCAACTACATTCACTGCTTCAATTTCCATTACTTCTCTTATATGTTCAGCTGCCAAATCTCTTACAGCATTAGCAATTTTCTGCGCCTGTGCTGGATCGGAATCCGTAACAGTAATTGCTATTATTCTAGTATCAGTAGCATTAGACGCTGATACTCTCGTTACAAGCTGTTCATATGTATCTGCAAGTTTAAGTTCTTTAATAACACCTTCTATAACATATCTGCTTGTTACAAGTTGTTCATAATCTTTAGAAAGTGTCGAAGACAACTGTACATCACTATATGTAACTGAACCGCCCGAATCTTGTTTATTTAATATATATACCTTAGTAGTTGATTGATATTGAGGTTTTGTCAAAAACACTGTATATATTAATATTGCCGCACCAAATACAAATGCAGTAAGTATAATTATCCATATCTTGTGAATCAAAACTCTAAAAAGTTCGCCAATATCTATTTCAACCTCACCGGTTTCTTTGCTTGTTTCCTGCATTATATAATCTCCTTATACGTTTTTTATGCATTTTAAAGAAGCCTGTTAATCGCATTTTTATATAATATATCATTAATATACTGCTCATTATACTTTTTGTACATAATATTTATACATTCTTTCATTTTCGGTATGCGTCTTCCCTCACAACGATGACAATCTGTTCCCACATAATCTATTATCTGTTCATGTAATAACTTATGCACAAATCTTTTGACATCTCTTCCATTATCTCCAGTAATACTTGATGCATTAACCTGAATTTCAACTCCCATATTTTTTATTTCAAATACATTTTCAATATTCTGTACCATACAGCTATATCTTTCTACATGAGCTACTATTGGCTGATATCCCTCGCTCATTATCTCTTCTAATGCATTTCTTATATATTGATATGATGCTGATGTAATAAATTCTACTAATACATAATTACTTCCATTAATTGTACTTATGCCGCCTTTTTCAATAAATTTACACATGTCATCATAATACAAAATCTCATTTCCCTGATAAATATTAATATCTAATCCATACTTATCAGATAACCCCTGAATATTATTTATTAGCTCTTTTACTTCATCTGGTTTCGCATTATTATGTCTATCTTTAAAATGTGGTGTTGCAATTATATGAGTTATTCCCTCATTATGTGAAATTTCTAACATCTTTAATGTCTCATCTAAATTTCTGGAACCATCATCTATACCTGGCAATATATGACTATGCACATCAACTACACATCCCACAGATTTATTTTTCTTTTTAAATAACATACTATTCCTTTTTATTAAAATTTACCCAATCATCTCATAACTCTCATTAATTTCCCCAGCCTTAATCTGAGCCATTCTTTCCGCAATCCTGCTCTTAACAAACTCGGCAACCTCTTTTTTCTTAAGCTCACCATACTCAGAATAAAGAATAGGCTTTAAGAAATGTACCTGTGTGTCAACTCTTTCAAATGTATTGCTGTTCATAGATTTATATGAATCAAAAAGTGCTACAGGAACAATAGGTGTCTTGGACTGTAAGCTGCATGAAAAACAGCCAGCCTGAAATTCCTGAAGCTCATTTTTATTATCAGTATAACCACCCTCTGGGAATATAAGGAAATTTCTTCCGGATTTCACCTGTTTGGTAACATCCATTATAGCCCTTACCTTGTCTCGGTTATTATCAAGATCAATAACAACAGCGTCTATAAGACCGCATACCTGACGACTCATAAGTCTTTCAGCCTGCTTCTTTCCCCAGAGAACACCACATGGTTTTTCCTGTGCAAGAATAATTCCCAATGCATCATATTTACCCTGATGATTAGGATACATTATGTAATTGCTGTCAGTCGGAATATTCTCTCTGCCATACACCTTAGTTCTTGTTCTGGCATGTTTTCTCATGTAGTTAATAATCCACTTTGCATACTCAAACCTTTCCTTTTCCGAATAACGGCTCTTGTTGGCAATCATCTTATTAGCTTTAGGTACAGCATGAAGTACCATGTGCCAGCTTGATATAACAGTACATTTGAAACGCAGATTAAACATTCTTCTTCCTCATCTTTCTATATAATCCCCGATACAATCACAGCGCCAAAAATCTGACACCATACATACAAAAATCTCCGCATGTGCGTATTACTGCACATGCGAAGCAAAATATTTTTCAAAATCATCATGAATAAGTGCATATCCTGCCTCATTCGGATGCATTCCATCTTTACTATAATATGCCTTCATGTCATCAAGTGCAAGAAAACTTTCACGAAGACTTAATATTTCACAGCCGTTTTCATTTGCAACGGCTCGCATTATTTCACCATATTCAGCAAATTCATCCCTCATCTGCTGAACTGAGTTCACATATTCTGACATAATATCTTTACCCACTCCACTTTCAAGCAAATGTGAAAGATACACTTCAATTGCAATTGGAGGTGCAATTACAGCTGTTACTGCTGCTCTCTTTTCCTGCAACAAATGTATCATATCCTCATAATTCTTCTTAAAATCCTGAGGGGCAACTCTATGCCTATGTTCATAGTCACATCTGCGCTCACATATCGACTTCCAGTCATAGTCGCAGTCGTTACCGCCACATTCAAGAAATGCCACATCAGGTATCGGATAACTTGACATTACCTGTGTAAGCCACATTTTTACTCTCTCTGATGTGAATGTCGGCATCGCGTAATTGACAAACTTCATATTATATTGTGCCTGCATTTTCTCAAAACCGATTGCATCTGAACTGTGATAATTCCATGCTTCATCCGGCATAACCCCACGCATAAGCGAGTCGCCAAACATATAATATGTTTTCATAAGCCGCCTCTTATCTTAAGTTAGGAGCTGGAAGAGGATTCTCTGGTGTAACAGCGTCCCAGTAATTGTTCATAAGCTTCTCCAACGCTCTCTGTGGAATCATTGGCTGTGAAGCAAAATCAATCATTTCCTGAGGAATATCCTCACCTTTTCCCATAACCTTACCAATCTCAGTATATCTCTTAAGATATTCATTAATCTGGTTTACCATTGGCGGAATCGCAAACATTTCGCTCTGTGGACAGAGAAGAGCCTGATATCTGCCCTTGCCATAGATAAAATTAAATTCCTTGATAAGTGCGTCATATATCTCCTGAGTTCTTCCGTATCCGCATGATGATATAACATAGAACTTCTTGCCGCTTACATCATAACGGAATTCGTGAAATGCGTTATCTCCGATATCTCTGACCTTGCCCTTGTAAGTCTCCATAAGTGGCATGATTCTGTCAACAAATGTTTTCATTGGACCCGGCATACCGAAGAAATACAGTGGGAAGCTGTATATAATTACATCTGCATTCATGAATTTCACATGAACGTCCTGCATAACATCATTGATAACACACTGGCCTGCTGTCTTTCCCCAGCAGCTCATGCATCCCATACATGGCTTGATATCCATGTCTCTGACTGTCAGAAGCTCTATCTCAGCTTCTGGATTAGTCTCCTTAAGTCCCTTAAGAACCGCATTTGTCATTTGCATAGTATTACTCTTAGGTCCTTTAGGACTACCGTTTACTACTAAAACTTTCATTATTAATCCTCCATGTTTTTTGCAGAAAAATCCAATGTGCTTTTAAAGCACATTTCCTCATGGCGAGGAGAGGATTAGTTCTCCATAAACTTCTCAAATGCTTTAAACTGTTTTCTCATCGTGTCATATCCATACTGATAGCACTGAAGAAGTTTTTCATTATTATTCTCGAAGTGTCTTATCATCTGCTCCTCCGGACGGATAACAAGGACCTTCCCCTCTTCCACAAGCTTTTTCATGAACTTATCCTGCCTGTCATAAGCCTGCCTTCTGTGTGCCATAGCATCACAAAGCTCCGGATATTTCTTGTAACTCCACTCTATAAGCTTCTTTACCTTAGAATAATCTGTAGGCTTAGAGCCCTCTGGCTTGGTAAGTACAACAACAATCTTATCGCACCCCTTCTCAACTGCTCTCTCAACCGGTATCGAATCAATAATGCTTCCATCAAGATAATGATAACCATCAATTTCAACAGGTTCGCATATAAATGGCACAGAACAGCTTGCCATCTGACACTTCAAGAATTCGTCTTTAGTCTTAAAATTGCCCTTATACTCAGCCTTTCCGGTCTCACAATTCACAACAACGCTCTCGCACTCTGTCTTGGATGCGAAAAATGTGTCAAAATCATAAGGAATATCCTTAAGTGCATACTCAGCTACCAGCATTTCAAGATTAAGAATCTTCTTATTCTCAAAAAGCTGTCCGACACCATAATAGGCTTCCGCATTTTCATGGGTAATTATCTTTTTAGTTCTTCCTTCCTGTCTGGAAACATAGTTCACCGCATTACCTGCTCCGGCAGACACTCCGATAACATAATCATAATAAATGTCTTTCTTAAGCATGTAATCAAGAACTCCGGCTGAGAAAATGCCTCTCATAGCCCCGCCTTCCAGCACAAGTCCTGTCTTTACTTCACTCATAAGTGACCTCTTATTTAGCGTTAGCTTCTACATAATCAACAATATCTTTAACAGTTTCAAGTTTTGCATCAGAACTGAATCTGATTTTGAACTCATCCTCAACAGTGATAGCAAGTAACATCATATTAAGAGAATCAACTCCTAAATCTGTTGTAAGAACGCTGTCCATTGTAATAGTTGATGGGTCGCACTGTGGCATAACCCTTGCAAAAATATCCTTTAACTTCTCAAATACCATGATAAAATCTCCTTTTGATTTATTTTATGAAATCCGGTGGGTGGGGTGTGCAGACGACGGACGGTTCACGGTTTATGGGTTTATGCTCCAAAAACACGCTCCCGCTCGGCTTCGGACGCAGCGGTCACTAAGCTCCTGCTTCGGTGTGAGGACTTCGTCCTCTCACCTCGCATTCGCTAAGTGCCGGCGTCCTCAGACGGTTTTTTCCGCACAAACCCATAAACCGTGAACCTACGACTGACACCTTCCGGATTTTATTAACTAAATGCGGGGTCGCCAGCCGGAGGCTGGCTGCCCGTTCGTCTGTCATTTACCCCTGATTTCTCAATATCTTCATCGCTCCAGATCTCTTGAAATCCTCTGTTCTAACCTTCATCTTAAGCACTCTCTTGAAAGGTGGAAGTCCCTTATTAACCTCATTAACAGTATCCTGTAATCTCTTCTGGATTTCTTCCTCAGATGCACCTTCTAATTCTGGCATGTATGGAATAATCTCAACACCTATAACAGTATTTCCATTCATTTCCATCTCCTGTACAAGACAATCCTTTACAAGTGGCTGCTTGTAGAATAACTCTTCAATCTCCTCTGGTGATACATTTTCACCATTAGGAAGAATGATAAGATTCTTAATACGGCCTGTGATATATATCCAGTCGTCATCGTCAAATTCTACGATATCGCCAGTCTTGAACCAGCCATCCTCAAATACTTCAGCTGTATGCTCAGGGTCTTTGTAATATTCCTTCATTACATTGTCGCCCTTAATCCAGAGTTCTCCGTCAACAACCTTAACCTGCTGTTCTGGATAAATGTGTCCCATAGACTCAGGCTTCTTGTCTGTATCGCAGTTACCTGATGTCAGGTTGGCACACTCAGTAAGTCCATAACCTGCACATAAAGTAATTCCAAACTCACGGCACTCTGCCATCTGTCTAGGTGGAACAGGTGCTGCACCGCACATAATAAGCTCAAGATCACCGAGGAAAGCTCTGCCCTTAGCCTTTGCAATGTTAAGAATAATCTCAACAAGTCCCGGAACAAGCACAAGAGTTGTAGGTCTTACAACAGGAATGTCACCGATACCGGCTCTCATGTCAGTACATGTGAATGTAAGCGAACCTGTATACAATTTAGCCATATATCCCATGATTGCACCAAAAATATGTGAAAGTGGAAGCATGGCAATATATCTCTTATGGAGAATACTTCCCGGTCCAAATACACCGTTAAATGAACCTCTCATAATAGAACCATGGCTGTGAACTGCGCCCTTCGGTGCTCCTGTAGTTCCTCCTGTAAAGAAGATAGCTGCTGTAGTATCTTTTTCTACATCTGCAAATGCGCTTTCTGTCTCACCAATAGAAGTGCTTGACCATGTCTTACAAGGCACATTTGCTGTAACCTCAGTAAATTCCTTGCCAACAAACATACCAGCAAGATCGAACTTCATGCTGATTCCTGCAAGTGCCTTATCGTTAAGTGCATTAGGAAGCATGATAAGTACATGTCCGGCTGCTGGAATTGCAAGAAAAAGTTCCATTGCATCAAGGTCATTCTTTGCAAGAACGGCAATATTAGAACCTTTTTCAAGTCCTAATGAATTAATAAATGTAACTCTCTTAGCAACCCTTGAAACAAGTTCTTCATATGTATATGTTGTAACTTTGTCACTTATGGCTGGATAATCAGAATATTGTTTTCTAATAAAATCCAAAAACTTTGGAATAGTTGGAATATATTCCAGAGTCTCCATTTCATCAGGGTTTACCATGTTATAAAAATAATGATTCATGATTTGCTCCTTTTTTATTTTTTTTAAATCCGAAGGGGTAATGGCAATCGGACGGTACGCGGTTTTAAAAAGGCTCGCTCCAAAAACACACTTCCGCTCGGCTCCGGAGGCAGCCCCGTCCGTCCTGTCACTACCTTCCGAGCGTCTCCACAACCTCCCGGAATCTCGCGCACTCTCCGACAAGATACTCTGCATTAAGCCCCTTACCTTCTTTAGTAAGTTCCATCGGCTCACCAACATACAGCCTGAGTCTCTTCCCAAACAGCTTATGATACTCGCCGTTATTATATACCGGAACAATCTTTGCTCCTGACATAACTGCCAGCATTACAAAACCCGGCTTGAATTCATCCATAATACCAGTCTTTGAAGTATGTCCTTCAGGGAAAATTATCATGTTGTCTCCTGCACGAAGATGCTCTGATGCTCCCCTTATCCATGTAATATCAGTTCCAAAACGGTCAACAGAAATAAATTTTCCGCCACTTGTAAGCCACTTAAGAATCTTCTTATCAGCCCAGTCTTTGGCTATTATGAGGACGCTGTTCTTAAACAGCATATAAAACATTTGGCCATCATTGTGCCCCACATGGTTGCCAATGAATATGACACCGCCCTTTTCTATTTCTTCTTTTGCCTTTCTGCTCTGATAACATATCTTCGGTCTGAACATAATATACAAGTAAGCATATAAAAGACCTCTTCCCATACTGGCTGTTACATTAATAAATGTATTTTTCTTTTTCATTAAACCTACCCTCTTAATGACTTTAACATTTATCTGCATACTAAATATTTAATACACAAATGTTCCATTATCACACAATATGTTTCCAATCAACATTGTATGTTTTTTAACAAATTTTTTCAAAGGTCAATTACCTCCTTTTTGGCACTTATGTAACATTTTGTCATATTTTGTTTACTATTGGCAGCATATGTTGTACAATATATTTGACATGAAAATACAGTTTTTATCGAATCTTTATACGTTATTTATACACATTTTATAATCTGGTTACAGGGAAGCAAAATCCTCTGCTCCTGCAAGGGCAGTCGCATTTTGCTTTACAAAACAAGGAGGCTTATATGGGAAAATTTGAAGAAGTTAATACTACATCTGCACCAGAAATTAAAGCTGACCGCAGAATTCTAAAGACAAAAAAGGCAATTTATGAAGCACTCGTTGAGCTTATGCAGAAGAAAAAGCTTAATTCAATAACAGTTACTGAACTTGCCGCACAGGCTAACATTAACCGAAAAACATTTTACACTTACTACTCTACAGTAAATGATGTACTTGATGAGGGAATTTGTGAACTTATAACATCACTTAAAGACCTTATGTATGCTATGTCCGAAGATTACAACATGCTGTCACCGCAGACACTTTTTGCTTTTCTTAATACAATAATGTCTGATGCTGACATCGTGAGAAATTTATTTGCATCTGATAACGGAAGCCTGCTTTTTAACAGACTCCAGAAAACTTTGCAGGAAACTCTTCTTAAGGAAATGCTTGATAATGATATTAAAATGAGTGTTCCACCTGAACAGTATCCTCTTATTTCTAACTTTATCGCCGGAGGAATGGTTTCCGTGTACTATGAGTGGATAACTAATCCTAATGGAACTACACTTGATGATATGGCACGTACTCTTACAACACTTATTATTTCGGGCGTACACGCATTTGCATAAGGAGACACTATGACTTTTAACGACAAATTCAAGTTTCTGATGGACATAACCAATACAAGTAACACAACGCTTGCTAGCGCTGTCGGTATTGATAACTCGGCGGTCAGCCTGTACCGTAACGGTAAAAGAAAATGTCCACGGAACAAAGAAGTTCTTAAAAAAATGGCTGATTACTTCGCCGGTTCAATCAAGCTTAACTATCAAAGAAAGGCTCTTGCCCTTGCTGCCGATTATTCGCGATTTAACCACTCAAGACCTGTATCTGAATACTCGCAAATGCTTTATCTGTGGCTTACTGATGAACTGCCTGTCCAGAATAATTTAGTTGACAGTATTCTTAATGAAAACGTCTCTTCATCATCTACTGATTATATACAGGGAATCCGTACAATTGATGTTGTTCCTAATGCAACGAGCGTTTTATACAGATCAGAGGGAAAAAGACAGGCAATTCTCAGTTTTGTCAATTATCTTCTGACTCTTGACAATCCAAAGACAATCTATGTATGGGTAGATGATGATGTTTACAGCATATTTGATAACAAGGAAATTATTGCCTCACTTCATGAGCTTATTATGAGATTACTTGATTACGGATATGAAATATGTCAGATATCCCCCTCTCCTGTGAATACAACCCAGTTTTTCGAAGAATTTTTCTACTGGGTTCCGGCATACCTTACAGGCCGTGTGAAATCATATTATTACCCAAGAATGAGAGATAATCTATTTTCCAAAATCAGCATAGTATATCCAGGGTATGCCGCAGTATATTCTGACAGTCTCTCTTCAATTCCAGATAAAACATTTACTGTACTCACAGCAGAATCTGCAATTGTTTCTATTAAAGAAATTGAATTCAAAACATTTTTATCATACTGCCGCCCGACAATGAACATTTACGAAAGTGCTGAGGATGTTTCAACCTGTTTTCACAGATTCTTAAATACTCCTGTGGCGCATATACAGAAAGGCTTAAGCCTCCCTCCTGCCGCTATGCCAACCGAACTAATAGCCCAGTTTCTTAATGTCAATCCAGACAGTCTTGGAGTGAGCATGAGAACCGCATATCAAAGAGACAAAATGTACGATAATCTCCGTAATGTAGATATATGTCCGCTTGCAACAGTTAATCAGGTTTTATCAGGAAGAGTTCCTGTAATATTCCCTGTTGTAAAGCAGGAAGTTCCTATATATTACACACCACAAACCTATGCACTTCATCTTAAAAATGTCCTTGAAATAATGGATACTTACCCGGATTATTTCTTTGTTCCTATAGAATATAATCCAGACGATAATGTATGCATCATTGTTAATGAATGCTCTGAGGCGGTGCTCATCCGTACAGCACTCCCAAGCATGGTTTTTGACTTCAATCATCCACAGCTGGTGCAGAACTTTCAGGAATATCTGTACCGGATTGCCAATGATGTAGGTTATGCTGATATCAACCGCAGGAAAATACGTGCACAGATTAAAGAATTAATAAATGCTCTTGAAAAAGTATAAAAATAAGCACCTGTTTGTTGTGTACCTTTAACACAATAAGCAGGTGCTTACTTAATTATATTATACTTATAAATTACATTTTAAAGAACTTCATATCTTCATTAAGCTGGTCTGATACTTCCTTAACCTTAGCTGCTGTTTCTGCAAGAATATTAATAGTTGCATTAAGCTCCTGCATAGAAGATGTTGTCTGCTGTGTTGAAGCAGCATTCTCTTCTGATATAGCAGAAAGATTAGATATTACATCAACAACGGTAACTCTTGAGCTGTTGCATACTTCTGCATTGCCCTTGATAACATCTGTTCCACGCTTTGAAACATTAATGCCATTACCAACTTCCTTAAATCTTTCCTTAGTTGCTGCAAGCTTTTCATACTGTTCTCTTACAAGAACTTCTGTACTTCTCATAACCTCAAGTGTCTCTTTAGAATCATTCTGGAGATCTGTAATAATCTCCTGAATCTTACTTGCTGTGCTGTCAGATTGTGATGAAAGCTTCTGAATCTCTGATGCAACAACTGCAAATCCTTTTCCTGCTTCTCCTGCTCTTGCAGATTCAATAGAAGCATTCAGTGATAACAGGCTTGTCTGGCTTGCAATATCTGCAATAAGTGAAGCAGCATTGCCAATCTTATCTACCGATTCATTAGTTGTCTCTATCTGTTTTGCAATTCTTGCAACTGCATCAGTAGTTCTCTGTACTGCATCACTTAATTCAATCATTGTATCCTGTGAAGCATTTTCGGCTTCTTCCATGTTCTTAGATGTCTTTGTAAGGTCAGCAATATTATTAACTATCTGAGTAATCTGTTCACCCATTGTCATAATTTCATTAGTTGCTGTCTCAATATCTTCTGCCTGTGATACTGCACCCTTAGATATCTCTTCTACTGCTGTACTGATTTCTCCTGCAGCAACACTTGACTGTGAAGCCATAGAGTCAATTGAATTACCTGACTCACCAAGATCTGTTGCAGACTTCGCAAGACTTCCAACAATTTCTCTTAACTTAATTATAAGAGTTTCAAGGGCTCTGCCCATGTCTCCGATTTCATCCTGTCTCTTAAGTACAGTCTTATCAACCTCTACTGTAAGATCTCCTCCGGCAACTTTCGTTACAGATACACTTGCTCTCTTAATCGACTTTGAAATACTCTGTGCTATAAATGTTGCCACAATTCCTACTAATATAAGTACTACTGCAGAAACTATAAGCATTGTTCCAACCTTCTGCATTATATAGTTTGTAATATCTGATGTAGGCTGTCCTGCAAATACACATCCTACAACCTGGTTATTATCCTTTAGTGGCACATATACTGCACAGTATCTCTTTCCATCTACCTTATAATTAGTATCTCTATATGTCTTTCCCGTCTTAACTACATCCCACACTTCACTTGATATATCTGTTCCCGTTAATCTTGCTCCCTTATTATCAGTAAGCGTTGTAAGAACTCTCTTAGTTCCGTATGTAAGTGTAACCTGGACATCATTCTTGGAGTTCTTGACATATATATCAAGTGCAGCCGGTTTAATCGTCAATTCTTCGCCACCCTTGAATAATCTACCGTTCTTATATTCATAGTTGCCTTTAATATCCTCATAAGAACTCTGTACTGCCCCACTTAACAGTTCAAGTCCATCCATGGCCTCTTCTTCCAGTCCTGACTTAAGACTGAATATTGTAGTTGCAATAAGCCCCAGTACCATAACAATTACCGGTACAATAGCAAGCATAACCAGTCTGAATGTAATACCTGCTCTTCTCTTCTTTCCGTCAGCAGCAACCTGTTTAGCTTTCTTCTTAACCTCTGCATCAAGCTCTTTCTTCTTTGCCCTGACCTCTTTTACCTTCTTCTCGTTCTTAGCCTTAATCTCTTTAACCTTTTCAGTTCTTTCGGCCTTAGTATGCATTATCCCCATTATAAGACCTCCCTTTCCTCTTATTAAATTATTCACCAGAACAATTTCTTGTTCATATTGTTCTTTAAATTATACACTATTACACCAATTTTAAAAACCCTTTTCTTGTCAAAATATTAAAGTTTCACCAAAAAATTGCTATAATCCGCCTTTTTTCTTTTTCTTAAGCACATTTGCTTTTATATATGCAAATGTATACTCTTCCCCTTTATCAGCAAGCATCTTCAAAAGATTGTGAAGAAGCGCATCTGTTTCCGGATGCATAATATAATGCCCAAGCCCCTTAATATAGTAATCCAATGGATCCGAATCTTTGTACTTGTCTTTATTATATATCCTGCTCGCTGCAACTCTGTCGCAAAACATCTCAGCAACATATTTCACAGGCATTTTCATCCCTGCAAGAATAGTGCTGTTACCATCGACATCGTAATCTATCCAGTATTCAAAATGATGTTTGTTCCTGCCCTTATGATGCAGCCATGCCTTTGAAACACCTTCATCTTCACGCTGGGCATTATTAGGACTTCTGTGTCCATCCTGATAGTATTTAACTCCTGGTATGAACTCCGATGGCGAATATTTTGACAAATCATGCATCATTCCCTGCCTGTATAACCCAAGCTTAAAGCAGTATTTTCTCACCAGCCTTCTGTGGGAATTAACCGTGTGCAGATGCCCATTGAAATTATGCAGCAACTTCTTCAATGTCATACAGACTCATCCTCCATCATCATTCTTCTACATATCCATCAGCGGTTCTGTCTATAACCTCACCTGTATCAGGATTAACTGAAATCCCATTAACCTCAAGTCTCTCGTCAATCTGAATTACAAGGCACTGTCTGCCATCAATAACCTGAGTGCTCACAATGTCAGTTTTATCGGAATTAATCTTAATTACAACATCTGGTGTTTTTACTTCAAATTTCTTCCCTGATGAAACATTTGATGCAACAAGCTTTCCATGTTCCCCGGCAGCCATCTCAAAATGCTCCTCAAAATTCTCAAGTCTTTCTTCCTTAACACCGCTCTTTTCAAGCAGATCCTTCATCTCTGTTTTATCAAGCATAACCGGTGCCGGACTTTCCTGTTTCTTCTCTTCTATAATCTGCTCAAGATTCTCATGAATATTCTTAACAACCTCAAGGTCAGCCTCTTCACCAAGTGCCTCACTTACAAGCGATGTAAATGTTTCCTTCTGCTGCTTGGCAGGAAGCGGAACGGCGCAGTCGAGCAGACAGTCAATAAGCCCATCCTCAAACTCACTTACATCTTTAGTATAAAACAGTGTCATATCCTCATCTGCGCTTCTTTTATTAAATGCAGGGAATAAAAATCCAACATCTGGCACATCAACCATGTGGTTCTGCTTCTTATCGTGGAAATTATTATCCTCCTCATCATAGCCAAGTCCCGGCTTGGAAAGATTTACATGACATATACTGCATAAAATGTAGCTGTAAACCTCATCCGATGCGTCTTCCATCTCAATATTATCAGTAGTAACCGCTGGGATATCATACATCTGATTAATAAGAAGAATCAGATAATTGCCAACATAACTGTAATTATTGATAATCCTGTCATAGAATTCATCAAGAAGTCTGTCATCTTTAAGTCCGCTGTCTCTCAGATTCATTAAAAATGTTCTTGCGCCCTCATCAGCATAGGCATCAACATTAAACTTCATATCGACAAGATTCTTTCCCGGTGTACCTGAAAGAGTCTTCTTAAAAATGTCAAAATATTTGTGTTTTTCCTCTTCTGGAAGATTAAGGAAATTCTCGTTGAACTGTGTTATCTTGTTACGCTCGCCATCAACATAACAGCCACATAATCTTAAAATTCCACAGTCCTCTAATGTATATTGTGATTTAATTTCATTAAGTTCTTTTCGTGTCATAACTAACTCCATCCTCTGATATTTTATTCACTGATAAATTGTCTTATCTGAATAATAAGAGATTTTGTAATTATAACATATCCTGATATTCATATGTAGAAAAATGTTTTATTTTATTTGGGGGATAATCTGAATCACTACCCACGTTCTCGCAACCTGCGCTCGCTGCTCATGCTCCAGAACTGCGTTCTGTCGCTGTTGCGGTGCTCCTCAAACACAAACAAATATGCTGCTATTCATGCAAGCATGATTACAACATATTTGTTTGTATTTTTATCGCTACTTTCGCACATAAAAAACTTCCCCGGTTCTGGGGGAACCGGGGATGAGTAGAGGGGATAGAAATATAGTCAAATATAAGGAATTATGGAGTTATCCTTATATTCGTGTGTAATGTTACTTGCAAAAGCATTCAAACTCAATCAAACAAATTCAATCTCTTGCAATCATCTATATTATAGCATATTATTTTCGTCAATCAACAGATTTTTTGCCAAATTTTCAATAAAATCAGTATTTTTTGTCGAATTTTTGTCATTTTTTGTGACATTAGTTGTCAATATTATTTAACTTCTCTTTATATACTTTCGCTGTAGGTGTTATTGCCAGTCCGCCTTCACCTGTTTCTTTCAGACATACCGGCATATCATTACCTATTCTTCTCATTGAATCTATGACTTCATCCGCAGGAATTACACTTTTTATTCCAGCCATTGTCATCTGTGCTGCAGTAATGGCATTGACTGCCCCTGAAACATTTCTCTTGATACACGGAACTTCTACCAGACCACATACCGGATCACAGGTTAATCCTAACATGCTCTTTAATGCAAGCGCAAGCGCATTTGCACATCCTTCGCTGCCCGCTCCCTGCATATATGCAAGTCCCGCTGCCGCCATAGCACTTGCCGAACCAATCTCTGCCTGACATCCGCCTGCAGCTCCGGCAATAGATGCATTTTCAGCAATTACCGCCCCAATTCCTGCCGCAATTAATAAGGCTTTTACACATTCATCCTCTGGTACACCAAAACATTTTTCATAAGACAGAAATACCGCCGGAATAACACCGCACGAACCTGCTGTAGGAGCTGCCACAATTCTCTTCATGCACGCGTTCGATTCTCCCATCTTTAATGCCTTTTCCATAACCACACCAATAAAATCACCGCATATATTTCTGCCAGACTCATTATAAATGTACATTTTATATCCATCTCCGCCTGCCATTTTGCTTGGTGACTTTAGCTGCTGGTCATAAAGCTCATCTGCGCTTTTCATTGCCTGATACATCTTTTTCATCTGTGCAAATACATCTCTTTCAGACATAAGCTTATCATGTGCCTGTCCTGTAAGAACAACCTGCCATAATTCCTGATTATTATCTGTACTTAACTTTACAAGATCACTGATTGAATGATATTCTGCCATAAAACCTCCTGTTTCTGGTAACTTTAATTTCTATAACCAATCACGATGTCCAATCTCATTGTTTAATTATAACATTTATCCTCAATTAAAATGTGATATCCATCACTTACTCCATGCCAAGATATGTTACCTTAACAACACCTTCTGCATGTCTTAACCAGTTGATTCCTTCCTCCGGCACTTCCTGGTCACACTCAAGCACCATAACTGAATTGCCACCTCTGCTTGCCCTGTACAACTGCATAGTCGCAATATTAACAGACTTATGTGCAAGCATTGATGTAACTTCCGCAACATGTCCCGGCTGATCCATATTGTGAACAACAAGTGTAGGATAATCCCCTGAGAAATTCGTTGAAATCCCGTCAATCTGTGCAATATTAATTCTTGAACCACCAAGCGACTCCCCGACAACTTCAAGCTTCTTCCCGGTTACCGATGTGAGCAGAATCTGCGCCGTATTAGGATGCGCATCTCTTAATGCTGATTCTCCAAATGTGACTTCAATTCCATGTTTCTTTGCTATCTCAAAGCTGTCAGGAATCCTCATATCGTCCGGCTTCATTCCAAGAATCCCGGCAACAAGTGCCTTTCTTGTTCCATGCCCCTTTCCGGTTGCAAGAAAAGAGCCATATAACAATATCTCAGCTTTCGCTATTGGTTCTCCCATAAGCTTTCCGGCAATGTATCCAATCCGCACAGCCCCAGCCGTATGTGAGCTTGACGGACCAACCATTACAGGACCTATTATATCAAATATATCCATACAATATCCTTCTTTCCATTAATCCATAACATTTTAAATGTATGGTACATTTTAAAAAAGCCACCGCTACCCGTATGGAAGCGATGGCATCTTTGCTATCTTTGTCTTTAGAATACTATTCCGGCAGTTTTTTGTAAAGCGTAAAATACATTGTTGTAAAGCTAGCCAGACCTCCTATTGCATTAGATATCGGTTCAGCGATAAATACGCCTTCAACTCCAAGTCCAAGCATAGGAAGTATAATTGTAAGCGGCACAACAATAATCACTTTCCTGAATATTGAGAAAAATACTGCTCTCTTGGCACATCCTAACGCTGTAAATGTTGATTGTCCCACAAACTGGAATGACATAAAGAAGAATCCAAAGAAATACAGCTTCAATGCATGTTCTCCTGAGCTGATCATAGCCTTATCGGTCGTGAATACCGACAGAATCTCCTTCGGAAATATAATTACAGCGAGCCATGCAATGAGCATGTATAAAAATCCTATTGCCGCCGTGAATCTTATTGCTTTTCTGACTCTCTCATACTGCTTTGCACCATAATTGTAGCCAAGAACAGGCTGCGCGCCGCTTCCCAGTGTACTTCCGGGAACAGAAAGAATCTCCCTGACAGAGTTAATTACAGTCATGATTCCGACATACATATCTCCGCCGTACATAAAAAGCATTTTATTGCACACAATCTGAACAAGACAGTTTGTTCCCTGCATAACAAATCCTGATATTCCAAGAGATGTAATCTTTCCAACCATTCCTGCCCTTAGAATCAGATTTTCCCTCTTAACACGGTAAAATGTTTTCTTTCCTGCAAAAAAGCTTAATACCCATGCAAATGATACTCCCTGACTTATAACAGTGGCTATTGCTGCGCCATAAACTCCCATATGTAATCCGTATATGAATATCGGATCAAGAATGAGATTAATAATCGCGCCAAGCATAACAGTCATCATGCCCTTTTTCGGATATCCCTGTGCATTAATAAAGCCGTTCAGACCTGTTGAAAGTACTGAAAACACTGTACCCAGAAGATATATTTTAAGATACTGGTCAGCGTATACATATGTTTCCTCACTCGCTCCAAAAAGGAAAAGCACTGGTCTTTTAAAAATGTAACACACTACCATAAGCACCAGTGATGTAATCGTAAGTAAGGAAACGACCTGTCCTAATATAAGCTCAGCTTTTTCCTCTTCTTTTGCTCCTCTTGCCATTGAAAAAAGCGGCACACCGCCTGTAGAAATCAGATTAGTAAATGCCGCAACAAGTGTTGTAATAGGAAAAACAAGCCCTATTCCCGTTAAAGCATTGCTTCCGATAACAGAAAGATGCCCGATGTATATCCGGTCAACAACATTATACAGAATCTGTATAAGCTGTGCGACCATAAGCGGAATAGCCTGATTAATAACATTTTTCCAGACTTTTCCCTGTGAAAAATCGCTTTGCATTACTATTCCTCATCACTTGAATGTTCTGTAACATCTTTTGCATCAACAACAATATCAGGTGCTGTGCTTCCTGTTGAAGATGTACCCGAAGCCTTAGCAGAAGCTCCGCCAGCCTTGCTCTTGTAACCTGCAACAATCTCTCCGGCAACCTCTCCAATCTTATTTCCTGCCATTTTAATACCTTTTTCGGCAGTTTTCGCAGCTTTCATAGCCTTCTTGTCAATTTCCTTTTCCTTAACAAATGTAGACGCTTTATCCGCCATGCTATTAGTAGCATCCACAGCCTTTCCAACTCCGTTTAAAACCTTTTCTTTATTAATGAGACTCATAATTATTCTCCTTTCCATGTACCTGACAATATATTCAGGCTTATATCCTTATTTTTACAACAATTATTCTTAATATTTCAGCGTAATTACTGAATTTATCTTATCCGTATTTAAAGATATTATACATCCGTTGTCAATTTTATAAAAATGTGTTTTTACATCATCATTTTTTAGCAATTCTTTACGGTATTCAATGCTTACAAAGTTAAAATGCGGACCATTAAAGTATTCCTCCGGCATAACATCATAAGCAACATCCAGATAACTTATATTATGCATGTGTCCAAGATGATCCACATCTCTTCTTAAAATATTGTATGCAATTTCAATATAGTCTGTATCAGGAATATCTGTTTTCGTTATTTTCTCAGTAAATACGCGGTTTTCCGGCTCTGATTCATATCTGTCCATAATTTTCGGTGTTATTCTTACTGGTCTTCTCCTGTTAATATCCATATAAATCCAGCGTGATGTGGCAATAACAATTGTATCACCATTCTTGTCAGTAATTCTGAAATCTCTTTCTGCAAACAGCTTATCGACTGATGTTGACCATGTATAAGCAGTTAATTCATCATTATATGCAGGACGCTTAATAATCTGCATCTGCCAGTTTAAAACGACCCATGCACAGCCTGTCTCACTGATTTCATTAAGACCAAGTCCCACTGTTGCTGAATGTAAGCCTGCAATATCCTCCAAAATAGTGAGAATTGCCTTGTTCGTAGCCTTACCTTCTCTTCCACAGTCCTCAAGACCAATCCTGTAAATGTGTTTAAATACCATAATAACCTCACTTACTCACAAAAAATAATTTGTTTGTTAATTATACAGTCAGATTCTGGATAACTCAAGATATGTATTAAAGAATTATGTCTATTAACTATCTAAAGCACAATATATTGTGAAAATGTTTCACATGAAACATAATAAACATATGTTCATAGCAATGTAATATTGCGATTAATATTATTCCGTTGTCAAAAAAGTGAACTCAGTTCATAAATACTCCATATAAATATTAATCCATAAAAACTGAACTCAGTTCAATTTTTATGTTCCTAAATTTAAAATAATTAAACATATATAATAATTATCTGGCATATAATCATATATAGACAGCAATTATTATAATATTGAATTTTTCTTAACTATATAATTTTTGAACTGAGTTCACTGTCTACTCCATTAAATCATTTAAAATAATGAGCCAGCTTATATATAATACTTATTTATCCTCAATATGTTAATTTTGAACTGAGTTCAACTTTTTTTAACATTGCATTTTTTGTCAAAAAAATGAACTCAGTTCAAAGTTTTTATAAAAATGAATTGAAAAGAATTGTAAATGATGTATAATTATTACATATCATTACAAGAAAGGAAATACAATGGCAGAAGTAATTAGTTTAATTAATGAAAAAGGTGGAGTAGGAAAATCTACATCTGCAATTACAATTGCACAGATTCTGGCTATATCAGAATACAAAGTATTATTGATTGATCTTGATCCACAGATGAATACAACTAAGATGTTTGGTCAGTCTGAAGCTAATCCAGAAATAGATTATGAACACTTGTTCTGTGTTAAACAGAAGAGTAAGGATGCCGTAATGAATTTTATAACTGAGACAGACTACGATAACATATCAATTCTTACAGCTTCCAGAGAACTTAACAGTCTTATATATAAAATATATGACAAAATGAAAGAAACTAATGTTGAGCTTTATCTCAGATATAATCTTAATCTTATTAAAGACGAATTTGATTACATAATAATAGATAATTCACCTTTTAAATCTTATCTTACATCCTGCGCCATGTGTGCAAGTGACAAAATTATCACACCAATATGTGTAGATAATTTTTCATATGATGGACTTATGTCTCTTTTAGATACAATTGAAGAACTTAATGATAAATATGCCTTAAGCATTGAATTTGCAGGTATTTTTATGACTCGTGTAGCTGGAAGAACAACTCTTTTCCGTCAGATGTACGAAAGCTATGAAAATATGTTCGGTGACAGATTCCTTCCTATTTCCATAAGGAATTGTATAGCCGTTAATGAATCCAACACTACATTTGAACCACTATTAACATATGATAAGAAGTGTCCTGCATCTCTTGATTATGTAGAACTGGTCAATTATCTTGGATTAATGGATACACCACATTACCGTAAACTCGCTAAATATCTGAAAGGAGAGAAGTAGTAATGGCTAAGAAATCATTTAGTGCCGGAACAACCAAATCCGGTGTACTTAATAACGATGGCGGAGAGAAGCTCCGTGAAATACAGGCTAAAGCACAATATAATTTCAAATACATACCTAAAGAAAAGATTATTCCTAACCCTAAGAATGAACAATATTCTCAGGATGGAATAGAAGCTCTTAAAGAAAGTATCCTTGTAAATGGCCTGCGCCACAATTTATCAGTATTGTATGATGCAGAGACTGACCTTTACCGTCTTATTTCCGGTGAAAGAAGATATCATGCTATATGCCAGATGACTGATAAAGAATATCGTGATAATTTCCCGGCAGGAATCCCTTGCAAGGTTGAAAAATCTGATGTCAACGCAATTGATGAAGAGATTATGCTCATTTCAGCCAACCATGATGTCAGAGAATCCAGCATGGAGGTAAAAAGATGGGAAGTAAGCCGTTTATTGGAGCTTTATGAAGCAAAGAAATTAAAAGGTGAAATCAAGAATATACATGCAGAAATTGCCAGCCAGCTTAATATCTCAGAAAGACAGGCAAGAAAATATACAACAGCCGAAAAGCTTATCCCTGAACTTTCTGAATTACTTAATTCTAATGGCATTGATCTTAATCAGGCTGATAAATTCGGAAAGCTTGATGAAGACGCACAGAAAACAATCCTTTCTATTATCCAGAAGAATGGTACAATTGAAAATGCTGAATTCCAGTCAATAAAAAAACTTTCTGAAGAAAGGGCAGATGAAGCAAGAGAGTACAAGAAACAGCTTGATTCTGCAACTAAAGAGATAGAAGATAAGGAGCAGACAATCAGATTACTAGAACAGAAAATTAATTCTATCCAGCAAAATGATAATACTTCTAATTCTGAACAGAATAAAGATGATATGGTTAAATTTGCAATGCAAGCAAAAGAAAAGGCTGAAAAAGAAAAAGCTAAAATGGAAGCCCAGGTTGAAAAGCTTAAGCAGCAACAAAAAGAAAAAGAGCAGCGACAGACATCTATCTCTGATTCAGAATTAAAGAGAATTAATTCAATAGCCAAGCTTGAGCAGTCTCTTAATTTATTAGAAAACAATTTTGATGTATTAAAGAATAACAAAGCAATCATTAAAAATGATGCTGAATTGAAAATCAGAGTCGAAATTTTAAAGGACAGACTGGTTGATCTTATAGATAACCTTTAATTTCTTTATATCCGAAGTTTTGACATATATATACATATTTCATCAATGATGCAATAAAAAATGATATATGGGCATTTTACAAGGTCAATATTTTGACGGACAGTATTCAATTTTATTATTTATGAATATTTGTCCGTCATTTCTATATTTATTATTATTTATCTATGTTCTTATTTTCTCAATTTATACATATATATTATTATCATTTAAACATATATTGATAACACACAATAGCGTAAAGCCGCAGAATATCTCATTTTCCACATTTTTTGTATGTTTCTTTTTTTCCAGGATATTGTCTGATTTTATTCGGCTTCAGTTTTTTTCCTGCACAAAATGTATTTTATTTTCACAATATGTTTTTTTCTTTCAAGATAAGTTTTTTATTTTCTTTTGTCGTCTTTTTAAAGATATTTTAGGTCGAAATCTTTCAAAAGAAGTTTATAACAGTAAATATATAGCAAAATATTTGTAATATAGTAAATAAATATTAAATACAATCAATATACATCTCAAACATTTTAGAGGTAAGATTTTGCCAATTTATGAATTTTAATAAAATCAAATTGGGGAGTAAAAAAAAAAGACACGAAAAAAAGACTGTTTTTTAAGCAGCCTTTTTCAAATTATTAAATTCTGATCGAATAATTGTAGACACCAGACCACCCAGATTATTAACGGTCTTCTGATACATATAGTATTCTCTATATACAACAGACAGGGCATTAACTACAATATCGTAAGAATAGTGGAGTGACAGACTTGCCAGATCATCAATTTCAATATCTGTAAGCATCATTGGTTTAAATGAAGCTGCGGACTGCCGGTTTTTCATAGTAAAGAAATCACTAAGACAAGCAGGACTTATGCCGCCAGAATTAACATAGGCAACATTCTGGTTAAATTCCCATATGAATTTTTCAAGGGATTCCGCATACTCATCATGAACTCTGATTTTCTCATTTTTAGGAATAAATTCTTTATCTATCTGGAATCTTACTACGTCATCTTTAAACGATATTGTAAATATATCGGATTCAACACTAAGCTTTTCTCTTATCACCGATGGCTTACAATATGCAGGGAGCAGGTTTCTCAGTTCCCGGATATTCTTATAATCAATACTTGCCTGACCTTTCAGTTCAGGTGCATCAAGGCTTAACAGTTCTCGTATAAATATTCTTAACGAAACCAGGGATTTGATATTACAAAGTTTTTTGTATAATTCTTTGGACACAACAAGAAAACCTCGCCCGCCTTTATTGGCAGGAAGGTAGTAGTTCTCATATTCATTAAGTAAAATACTTATTAAGCCATATTCATTTTTAGAATATGAAATGTATGTATATTCCTGAAGTGTTTTTAAATTATTCCATATTGTACGGACATTGCATCCTACATTTACCGCAAGTTCATTAGCATCAAGATTTCTGATAATTCCGTTAGAATCTGGATGATAAAAATGCAACAACAATAATACCTTTATTGCATTAGCCTTAAGCATAGGTCTGTAACCATAACGATTTTTTTCATTATGGTAAATCTTTTTATACACGTTCTTCTGGGTTAGTGCTTTATGCGGACAATGCTCACAGGTGCTGCATGCATCAGCATAAGGTCTACTGTCTTTATCAAATGTTTCAATGACAGCTTTATATTTACAATTAATGCAGGCAGCATTATTATAATCAATGGCATCAACAGTGGATTCTATTACTTCTGTATAATTCTTCTGTATACCAAGCGACTGGATTATAACTGCTTTACCTATGTTTGCAAAATTATCCAAGCATTTCACCCCCTTTTAGACCATAATTTAACAGTATTTTAGCGGGAAATCAAATTCTCCGATTTACTCCATTTTTGTCCACATCACTTGTATTTTTCAATATTTTTACTCCGTTTTTATCTACATTTTTTTGAAAATACCTCAATTTACTCCGAATTTGTCTACGAAATTTCTATGAATTTTTTTTTGTAGACCACAAAATGCATATATTGTGTAATTTACTCCAAATTTATCTACATTTAGGTTATATGATGCTTATATTAAAACCATGAAATAAAAGAAATCTAGTATTTAAGCCAAAAATGTAGACATCAACCAAAATTTTTTGATAAAAAAATGTAGAAAAACAATTCTAAGACGATACAATATATTGAATCATGCACAGTTTTTGGCTGTTTTTTTATAAAAAAACGCATAATTTACTCCAAAATCGTCTACATTTCATTAATTTACTCCGATTTTATCTACATTATATAAGCCATCTGATATTAATTTACTCCAAAAATGTCTACATTTTTTCTCCGTAGTTTTGAGAAAAATGTAAAAATATTAGTTACAAAAATTAAAATGGCTTAAATAGGGCAGTAGAGCATATTTTTTATACTAAATTATAAAAATAAACGACAAAATGCAATAAAAATCCCTATTTAAGCCAAATAAAAAAAGGATAATTGAAATTCATCAATTATCCTTCATTATTCTACATCACATTTTTGAATTAGAAAATGTAGACTATCATTCAATATCAGGTTATATACAGATCAGATATCAAGACTGTCAATCAACAATCCTTTATCATTCTTATCATTATCAGAATTAAGATCCTCTATTTCTGCATCAGACAATGGCAGGAAAGTTATAATAAACACACCATTCTTTAACTCAAACTTTTCAATAGCAATATGGTTATCAACGAACTCCTGAAGACTTTCCTGGATAAGCTGCAGATTTTTCTTCTTATTCTTCAGCTTGAATCTTACAATCTTCTGGAAGTATGTATAACTGTATTCATTCACTCTTGTTTCCTGATTGGCAATCTGCTCACGCTTTATCGCATAACAGATAATCTTTGACAGGTTGTTATCAAGTACATCATAAGAAGCAGAAGTAATAGAGATAAGCTTCTTCTGGATTATGGCATTGCTCAGAATCTCTCCGAATTGTGCAATTGCATATGGTCTTTCAGCATCTTCCTTAATTACAATATTATCAAATAAGTTGAAATATATCTTACTGCCTTCAGCTTCATAAGAGAAGTTATATTCTACCAGCTTACGGCATGAGTTACTAATCTTATTAAGAACATTCTTGCCTACATGATAGTCAACAACTTCTTTACCTAATGTATTAAGATCTACAACAACCGACTTCTCCTTTGAGAACTCCTGCATATTAATATTTGATATAAATGCATTGACCAGTTTAAGGTCATCTGTATCCATTGACTTAGGAGGTGTCAGCTTACCGTTATCAACAGTAACCTCCAGCAACTCATCTCCATCATCATCAGTAATGATTTCTTTTAACAGATTGTTAGAAGCTGTCTCCATCATCAGGGTAAAAGAAGACGGACTGAATAATGGTTTATCAACAAGATCGACAGGATACATTCTTAGGTAAGAATCAATGTTACCTGCCAGTTCACTTTCAATATACTTCCATGCACTGATAATCAGATCATTTTTAAGTGAATTATATATTGAGTTATTAGTGAAAGAGTACAGACCAGGAAAGTCAATCAGCAGGCTTCCTGAATCATTCTTCCATTCATTGGCTGCATCCTTCTTATCTTTGATAATATCATCAAGCTCCTTATCACCATAGAGCTTCGCATACTCATCAGGTCTTAATGATCTGGCAAGTGCGATAAAGCTCGCGAGAGGGTGCTTTGGATCATCAAGGTTCATATTATCAATATCATTGTTATATGCCTTATACCATCTGGCACGCTTCTGAAGACGCGACTTCTTAATCTTATTAATAATCGGCATAAGATCTTCACGGCTGGTCTTACCTTCAAGATACTCCATTAATGTTTCATCTATAAGCTCGGCCACATTATCAGTAGGGAAGTTCATCAGATTTTTCTTCTTATTGAAAAATTCGAGAATCGCCGGATTGATATGCTTGGCAAGCTCTTCAATAAATCGCCTAGAATACTGTTCCATGTTAGCTCCTTTATATAAATATAATTATTTATTATACGGACTTTCGACATAAAAAGCAAATGTGAACTGAGTTCAATCTGGAAGTATTTCTTAATTATTTGGTTTGTGTCGGCTTTTATTTTATGAATGAAGCGGAGGGTTGGTTTTGTTTATTTAGGTCTAGACATATGTCGTCATAGAGTGTAAAATATCAGTAAACTACTGTTCTATCGAAAGGAGCACATATGATTTCAACAAAATTTGAAGATGAAATATGGATTTATTTTCAGACAAATCTTAGTCCAAGAACCAGAAAAGAATATTGGAATGTTGTAAGGGATTTTGACAGATTAACAGGTCACGATCCACTTAAATTAACAAGAAAAGAAGCTCTTATTTACTACAATACCCTTATAGAAAAAGTTAATGCCGGCAGGCTTTCATACAACACTGCTGTTATGCGGCTTTCTGTTATGAAATCAGTCTGTACATTTATAGAAACCTACACTGTTAATCACGGCAGACGGTATGTTAATTATTTTGAAAGCATGTCACTGCCTGAACAGGACAAAATATTGCCTAAAGATGCTGTTCCAGACGCTAAGGAAATTGATAATCTATTAAGTGCAGCACTGGAAAACAATGATAATAAAGCATTTTTAATATTTTCATTCGTTATCAAGATGGGGCTTACCAATCAGGAAATATGCAGTCTCAACAGGGAGTTTATATGCAGGGATAAAGAAGGACATTTATGCTTTAATATGCCTCCTAAGAATCATGTAAGCAGATTTCTTATAATTCCTGATGATCTTGGAACATTGCTTGATACATATATTGAAGCTGAGAATATCCAGAGTGGTGCAATTTTTCTGAATCTTAGAAAAAACAGAATTAAAATGCGTGACACGGAAAGACTTCTGGCATCTTATACAGAGAAACTTGTTAAAGCCAGAAAAGTGCGCAAGCATTACACAATGCAGACACTCCGGCATGCTGCAATAAGTTATATGTTAATCGGAGGCGCTTCTAAAGATGAGGTTGCTGCTTACACTGGAGTTACAGGAAAATGGATGAACAGATATGACAAAATAATTGCTGATAATGTTATAAATGCAGCTGCAAATTATAATATAATTAATATTAATCTTTCCGGAATTGACAATAGCAGACATAAATAACTATAATTACATTCTAATAAAATAACTGACTTAGGAGGGATATTATGATATATAAGCCATATAAGCATCTGGTTCAGTATTATGAAACAGACCAGATGGGAATCGTACATCATTCTAATTACATAAGATGGTTTGAAGAAGCAAGATCCTATCTTCTTGAAGAAAATGGATTTGGATATAAGAAAATGGAAGAACTGGGCATTATAAGTCCTGTATTATCAGTTAATGCAAGATACAAGTCAATGACACATTATTATGATACAGTAATCATTAATGTCAAAGTTGTTAAATATAATGGCGTGAAAATCACTCTTGAATATACGGTGGTTGACGAAAAAACTGGAGAGGTAAGATGCACAGGCGAAAGCGAGCACTGCTTCCTTGATACATCAGGTCGGCCTGTTTCTTTAAAGAAATCTTTGCCTGAATTAAATGTTATGTTTATTGACATGTCTGAAAACGAATAGTATCAGACATAATATATTAACTGAACAACACCTAAAAACCGCGATACAGCATCACGCTGCACCGCGGTTTAATATTTCCACATACATATTATGCAAATGTATTATTATTAAATAAGACTTTCATAAAGCTTTGTAATATCTTCTACACTAGTCTCTCTTGGATTACCAGGACGGCATGCATCATCATATGCAGACTGTGCAAGGAATGGAATATCCTCTGGCTTAACGATATCCTTAAGATCAGCTGGAATTCCAACATCAGCAGCAAGCTTCTTAACTGCATCAACAGCTGCCTTTCTGTATTCTTCCTGAGTCATCTTCTCTGTGCCTTCAACGCCCATTGCCTTGGCAATGTCACGATACTTTTCACCAGTAGCAGGTGCATTATACTCCATACCTGTTGGAAGGATAATAGCGTTGGCAACACCATGTGGTGTATCATAAAGTGCTCCAAGTGGATGAGCCATAGAATGGACAATACCAAGACCTACATTAGAAAATCCCATACCAGCTATGTACTGACCTAAAGCCATTCCTTCTCTTCCTTCAGGAGTATTATCAACTGCACCTCTTAAACTCTTGGCAATAATCTCAATTGCTTTAAGATGGAACATATCAGATAATTCCCATGCACCAGCAGTAATATAACCCTCAATAGCATGTGTAAGAGCATCCATACCAGTAGCAGCAGTAAGACCTTTAGGCATGCTTGACATCATGTCAGGATCTACAACAGCAACAACAGGAATATCATGTGGATCTACACATACCATTTTACGATTCTTCTCTGCATCAGTAATTACATAGTTAATTGTAACTTCTGCAGCTGTTCCGGCAGTAGTAGGAACTGCAATAATAGGAACTGCAGGTTTCTTAGTATCAGCAACACCTTCAAGGCTTCTTACATCTGCAAATTCAGGATTATTGATTATAATACCGATTGCTTTGGCTGTATCCATTGAAGAACCACCACCGATAGCAATCAAATAATCAGTTCCTGCATTCTTAAATGCTTCTACACCTGTCTGCACATTCTCAATAGTAGGATTAGGCTTGATGTTAGAATATAACTCATAAGGGAAGCCATTATCATCAAGGACCTTAAGAACCTTAGCTGTTACTCCAAACTTTACAAGATCTGGATCTGAGCATACAAATGCTTTCTTGAATCCTCTTGACTTAACCTCTGTTGCAATCTCCTGGATTGCACCTGCTCCATGATAAGAAGTTCCGTTCAAAATAAATCTCTGTGCCATAAAAACGCCTCCATAATATAAAATTGTTCACTTTTTACAAGTTGACTTTATTTTAACACTATGACAAAATAATAACAAGCCAGTTTTATTAAAAAAGCATAATAAATTATTCTTTTCTTATAAACAATTACCATTTATCTTCTGAATGATAAATGATATACTTATAACAATCGGTTTAATATGTATAATTTACATGTATATTAATTATAAAAACTTGAAAGTGAGGCAAAATTTATGAACAATAATATATCAGATTCTGTAAAATACATTGGTGTTGATGATACTACTATAGATTTATTTGAAAGCCAGTATGTTGTTCCTGAAGGAGTTTCGTATAATTCATATGTAATTCTTGATGAGAAAACTGCTGTAATGGATACAGTTGACAAGCGTGGAATGAAGCAATGGGAGGACAATCTCATCAATGCATTAGATGGAAGAAAAGCTGATTATGTCATCGTGCAGCATATGGAACCTGACCATGCAGGAAGTCTTGCAAGACTTTTAGAACTTTACCCGGATATCACAGTGGTTGGTAATGCCAAAACATTTGTAATGATTAACCAGTTCTTTGAGAACATTGATATTAAGAATACTCTTACTGTTAAAGAGGGAGATACACTTAGTCTTGGTTCTCACACTCTTACATTTGTTATGGCTCCTATGGTTCACTGGCCTGAAGTTATGGTGACTTATGAAAGCAGTGAGAAGATTCTTTTCTCAGCAGACGGATTTGGAAAATTTGGTGCACTTTCTCTTACTGAGAATGAGGAAGACTGGGCATGCGAAGCCAGAAGATATTACTTTAATATAGTTGGTAAATATGGTGCTCCTGTACAGACTTTACTTAAAAAAGCATCTGCACTTGATATCAAAACAATCTGTCCATTACATGGTCCTGTATTAACTGACAATCTTGGATATTATCTTGATTTATATAACACATGGAGCAGTTATCAGCCGGAAAACAAAGGGGTATTCGTTGCGTATGCTTCAATTCACGGCAACACAGCACATGCTGCAGAGAAATTTGCTGACATGCTCCGTAACAAAGGTGTTGAAAAAGTTGTTGTTACAGACCTTTCAAGATGTGATATTGCTGAAGCTGTTGAAGATGCATTCAGATATGACAGAATGGTTTTAGCTGCTGCAAGTTATGATGCAGGAGTATTCCCAATTATGCAGGATTTCCTTCATCATCTTCAGGCAAAAGCATACCAGAACAGAACTGTAGGTCTTATTGAAAATGGTTCATGGGCTCCGACAGCAGCAAAAACTATGCGTAACATACTTGATACAATGAAGAATATTACAGTAGTTGAACCAGTTGTAACAATTAAATCAGTTCTTAAAAAGACTGACATTCCTGCATTAGATCAGTTAGCTGATGCAATTAAATAAATATTCTCCACTATTAATGGAATAACAATATTGTCAAAGAGGGTGTTTTCATGAACAATTTCACTATTATAAATAAAGCAGAGCAGGATGTTGCTAAAGCAAAAGAACATTTATCTGTTCTTAAACAGAAGATAACTGATAGCAAAGCTAAGCTTGAAGAAGCAAAAGCTGATTATGAGGCTAATGTTAATTCATCAAGTACAGATAATTCAGAATTACATAATCTTATATTATCTGTTGATCTTATAAAAGTTGAATTAAAAAAAGCAGAAGATTCTCTTGTTGCCCTTAATAATGATATAGAAAATGCAAAGGAAGAATCCAAAAAAATTTCAGAGGAATATTCCATAGCTAAACAGAAGACTATTGAAACAGGCAATCAGTTTTACGATGTGAAAAAGAAGGCTGATGTATTTAAAGACAGCATCAATAAGGTTACTGACAACCTGAAAGCAAAAAAAGCTGTTTATGATGAATATATTAACGCTTCTGATAACTCATCAGATAAAGTTAATCAGGCTAAAGCTGAACTTGAAGCATTACAGACAAAATATTCAGAGGCAGTAAAATCAATTAAAGATCTTCAGGATGAATATGACCGTAATACTGCTTTAATTGCCAGCAGAAAAAACATGCTCGATAAAGCAACTGCTGATGCAGATGAAAAGAAAAAAGCATACGAACAGGACAGATCTGCTGAATCAATTAAAAAAGTTGCTTATGACAGAACAGTCGAGGCGCAGAACCGGCTGAAACCTGCTTATGAGGAAGCTGTCGGTGTTGAAACAACGGCAAAAGAATCATACGAGGAGGCTGTGAGACTTCTTGATGAAGCAAATAAAACATATGATGATGCCGTTAATGATGAAGCAGCCAAGGAACGCAAATATAATTCCCAGGTTGACATAGGCCGTGATTCCCATAATTATGATTATGATTCCATATTAGACAGTCTGCGTGCTGACAGTAATAAATTATCAGCCATAAAAGATTTCAGCATAGAAAACCCTGAAATTCAAGATTACTGCAAGAATCTGATATTATATAATCTAACTGTACATGACTATAAAGATATTTCGTTCGGTGACTGGATTATCAACCTCCGTGGTCTTGGTGTTTTATCTTATATTCAGGTAAAATATACATTTAACGGAATACCTGACAAATGCAACTATTCATGTGAATGTAATAAAAATTCAGACAACAGAATTGAAATATCTGAATGCGATATCAGTGATATGTCTAATGTTGTAAAGAAGCCTTTTATTTCCGACAATGATATTTTAAAGGGCACTGATCTTTACCAGCTGAGTCTTAAATCAATTCAGGACGATATAAACCGTGCTGAAGTTAATTATAATAATGCTAAAACAACAACGGATAATGCAGCTGCTAATCTTGATTCATGCAGAAAAAATGTCCCTGATTTAAAAACTGCTTATGAAAAAGCAGTTAAAAATGCTGAGTCTATTAAAATGAACTATAATACACAGCGTGCTATGGTTAACAGGGCAAAAACAGACTATGATGCAGCTGCCAAAGTTACAGCAGCATCCTTCAGTGTTTATGAAGAAGCAAAAGGTAAAACAGACACTCTCATTAAAGAATATGAAAGAGTTAAAAACAATTCTTCTTCAATCAATGTACAATATGAAAATGCTAAATCATCTGTCGATAAAATTCTCAATGAAATCGACACAGCAAAAGATAATATAAAACGCATGGAAGATTTTAATAATAATTCCAGCGCAGTTTTAAATAATGCAAAGCTTGAATATGAGAAAGCCTACAATGAATATAAAGAAGTACAGAAGGCTCAGTCTGATGCAGCAGAAAATATGCCTCAGATAAAAAAACAGCTTGATGACTGTATTGCAGATGAAGAAGCGAAAAAGAAATTAATGGAAGATGCTCTCTCTAATGAAATGAATCTCCGTAAGAATATAGGTCAGATTAAAGATGAAATTAATAAAATTAATTTCCGTCTTCATGAAGCTGTTGAGAAATTAAACAAGGCACAGGCTAATTCCGATGCTTCAGGAAGAACAACTGAATCTTTAAAACTGACATATGATAATGCAAAAACTGAGTATGAAAAGGCTAATTATACATATACACAGAGCAGCAGTATAAGTAATCAGTTATCAAAAGCATATTATAAGCTTAATTATGAAGCTACAAGAAGTGACTATAATAAAGCTGATTTTGATGCAGCAAAGTCAGCTTATGATTCTATGTTAGATGAATATACCAGTCTTACCGGTATTACATTTAACTATACAGATGACAGTGATTCTTCAATTGAAGGGGAATCAACAGATAAAACAAAAGAAAAAGGTATATTCTCTAAATTCTTTGGTGGAAAGAAAAAATAATATTCTAGTATGCAATATATGAAATTAACAGGATGGACTAATTAATGCTTTCAACAATTGAATCAATAAACAGCGTAGTCAATAACTTTATCTGGGGACTTCCGGCAATGATATGTATAATCGGTGTTGGAATTGTCTTAAGCGTAAGAACCAGATTTATCCAGATAAGAAAATTCCCTTACGCAATGAAAATAACCATAGGCCGTATGCTTAAGAAGCGCAATGCTTCCGATGGTGCACTTACACCTTTTCAGGCAGTCTGTACTGCTTTAGCTGCAACTGTAGGTACCGGTAATATAGCCGGTGTTGCCGGAGCAATAGCAATCGGAGGACCTGGAGCCGTATTCTGGATGTGGATTTCAGCAATACTCGGAATGTGTACCAAGTTCTCTGAAGTAATTCTTGCTGTACATTTCAGGGAAACCAATGACAATGGCGAACTTGTCGGCGGTCCAATGTACTACATAAAGAATGGTCTTAAGAAACACTGGCACTGGCTTGCTTTTCTGTTCTCAGCACTGGGGGTACTGACTGTTTTCGGAACAGGCAATGCAACACAGGTTAACACAATAACAGCCGCTGTAGATTCAGCATTGATTAATTACAACATTATATCATCTGATTCAACTCATATAGTTAATCTTATAATCGGAATTATAATCATGATACTTATTGCACTCATCATGATTGGAGGAATTAAAAGAATCGGAAAAGTTACAGAGAAGCTCATTCCATTCATGGCAGTGTTATACATAATCCTTGCAATTGGAGTAGTAGCAGTTAATATAACAAATGTTCCTGCTGTATTTAAGTCAATATTTGAAGGTGCATTTTCTCCAGCTTCAGTTACAGGCGGAGCTGTGGGAAGCTTTTTCATGAGCATGAAAAAAGGTGTATCAAGAGGAATCTTTTCTAATGAAGCAGGACTGGGTACAGGTTCCATCGCACATGCATGTGCTGATACAAGAAAGCCCGTAAAACAGGGCTTCTTTGGTATTTTTGAAGTATTTGTGGATACAATTGTAATATGTACACTTACTGCACTTGTTATATTGTGCAGCGATGTTCCTGTCGGATACGGTCAGGCTGCTGGTGCAGAGCTTACAATATCTGGTTTTACATCAACTTATGGTGGCTGGGTATCAATATTTACTGCTGTTGCAATGTGCTGTTTCGCATTCTCAACAGTTATTGGCTGGGGACTTTACGGTCAGAGATGTATTGAATTCCTTTTTGGGCCTAAATCAACAAAACTATTCATGATTGCTTACTCACTTGTTGCTGTAGTAGGTGCAACTATGAATTTAGGTCTTATGTGGAGTATTGCAGAAACATTTAACGGACTTATGGTAATACCTAACCTTATAGCTGTGTTCCTGCTTTCAGGCACAGTTGTACAGCTTGTAAAAGATTATTTTAATGGAGAAGGTAAAATAAAATGAAGCGTATTTTACTGATAGCTACAGGCGGAACTATTGCTTCAAAAGATAACGGCAATGGTCTTACACCATCTATTGATGTTAACATTTTACTTGATTATATACCAGTAATCAGACAAATGTGTCATGTTACCGGTATATCAATAATGAATATCGACAGCAGTAATATGAATACTGCTTACATTGCTGCCATTTCAGAGTGCATTATGAAAAACTATAATGATTATGACGGTTTTGTCATAACACATGGAACTGATACATGTGCTTATACGGCAGCAGCATTATCATACCAGCTTGTAAATCTTTCGAAACCTGTCATTCTTACAGGTTCACAGTTACCTATTGATGCAGAGGGAACTGATGCTGTCATAAATTTGACACATGCATTAATTTATTCATGTGAAGACATTTCTGGAGTATTTCTTGCATTTTCTGACAAACTTATAAAAGGAACATGTGCTAAGAAAATTAAAGCTAAAAGTTTTGATGCATTTGAAAGCATTAACTATCCTGTAATTGCAACAATCCAGAACAGTACAGTTATATATAACAATTACACATCTAAAGCAGTAAGAAATACTGGTAAAAAATTTCATATTGAAACAGACATGTGTACAGACATAGCTGTTATCAGTCTCTTTCCGGGAATGGATTTAAGAATTTTTGATTATATAAATCCATCATGCCGTGGTATTATTATTGAAGGCTATGGTATTGGCGGCATGCCTGATAACATTACAGAATATATACACAGACTTACGGCCGGCAATATATGCGTTGTCGTAACAACACAATGTTTATATGAAGGAGTCCGTCTTGATATATATGAGGTTGGACGTAATCTTGCAAAAGAGAATGTCATTAATGGAAAGTCAATGACACTCGAAAATCTAACGATGAAACTTATGTGGTCTTTAGCACATTTTAATAACATGACTGATGTTAAAGATTTTATGGAAAAGGAGTTGTACTAATATGCTGACTGAACAAAGACACGAAATAATTCTTAATCTGTTATCTGAAAAAGGAAGTATCACTGTTACTGAACTTAAGGAGCTTCTGAATACTTCTGAATCAACTATAAGACGTGACCTTAATACACTTGATGAACAGGGAAGACTTACCAAGGTTTTTGGCGGTGCTGTTGAGAAAAGCAATGGAGTATTAACAACAGAATTATCTGTATCACAGAAAGCAACAGTGAATACAGAAGCAAAGAAAAAAATAGCAATGTATGCAGCAAAACTTGTAGCACCTAATGATTTTATATATATTGATGCAGGAACTACAACTGAATACCTTATTGATTATCTTGATGAAAAAAATGCAACATATGTCACTAATGCTGTAACTCACGCAAGAAAACTTGCTGTTGCAGGTTTTAAAGTTATTCTTATTGGTGGTGAACTTAAAGGAATAACTGAAGCTGTTGTTGGAAATCAGGCAATACTTACAATAGACAGAATGAACTTTAACAAAGGTTTCTTTGGAACTAATGGTATCACAGAGAAATCAGGCTTTACAACACCAGATATCAACGAAGCATTAGTTAAAGAAACTGCATTTGCACACTGTCACTTCAAGTATATTCTTGCAGACAGTTCCAAATTTGGTGAAACAAGTGCTGTAACTTTTGGCAATATTAGTGAAGCAACTATAATTACAGATAAAAAAAATGGCAGCTTCGGAAAGCTGCCAAATATAATAACAATCTAATCTAAAACCAATACATCTATAACACGCTGGCGATGATTTTACTGATAATAAGGACAAAATTCCTGTCAGAATCACTCCAGCGGTTTTTGTGATTAAACACATCATAAAAGAAATAATATTTTCTGAGTCTGAATTCAAACCATGCACTTATAAATGCCATAATATTACTTTCTGATAATTCATTAAATAATCCTTTATGCCATGCCTCAACTGAAGGCACAATACCAATTGACATTGAATGGTTCTTATTATATCTAGATAAAAATGCGTTATCATCCAGAATATCAGACATATCAGGTATTCTCTTATAATCACCACATGAATATATCAGTTCAGAATTATCATTATAAATTCTTATTCCGTCTATCTCAAACTGTTCCATAAGGTTTTTGGCAACATCATCAATTGCCTCACGGCCTCTTGAAGTCAGATCAAGAATCATATCAGAAACTACACCTGACATGTATTCAGAATGTTCTGATAAATCCAATATTTTATGAATATGTCTGGCATTATCCTCAATAGTTCCATGTTTGCTTTCATCATATATAATAAATCTGTTTCTGCCTTTTTCTTTGGCAAGATATAAACATTTATCAGCTTTTTTAAATAACTCCTCATAATCTGAACCATCTTTAGGATACAGACTTACACCAACCGAAAGTGTTACGCCAAAGTCTTCAATCCGGCTGTCAAATGCGTATTGCAATTCTTTTCTCATTGTAGTAAGAAGAATTCTTAAGTCTTCATCATCCTTGACATTATTGGTAAAAATATAAAATTCATCTCCGCCAAATCTTCCGGCAATTCCCCTGCCGTTAAGATTAGCATTAATAATATTAGCAATCTTACTTAACACTTCATCACCAAAAAGATGTCCATATGTATCATTAATGCTTTTAAAATTATCAACATCAAACATAATCATATAGTGAATCTTATCATCATTAGATGCAATGACCGCCTTTGTATATTCCCTGCATGCCCTCTTGTTAAGAAGACCTGTTGCAGAATCAACAGCCTCACTTGTAGCATAATATGGTATTACATTAGAAACGCTTGCATCAACAGTTTCAAGGAATCCCGCAACAACCTGATGTTTATTAGTTGCAAAAAGACTGTCACCAGTTATTTTAAACTTATATAAATCATCCTTCTCATCATCAAGAGGAAGATAAACCATACACTTAAACATATTAGAGCCATTCTTAAGATAATTATAAAAGACTCCGAATTCTTTCTTTTCAGAGTTATTTCTTAAAAGACCAAGAACCCTTTCCCTGAATTGCTCCAATGTACATTTAATTGGTGCTGTGCACTGATTTCCTCTGTAAATGTAAATCGTAAATATATCAGTAAATGAATTATAATCAAAAAGATAATTACGGTATGTTGATAAAATAATCCTGTACTTGTTAACATTATCAAGTGCCATAAGATATCTGCTCTCGACTGCTGATAAAAAGAAACATCTTATTTCTAATATGTTCTCACCAGAAAGAACCTTTCCATTATTGGAAAGATACATATCAGTCCAGTAATATTCACCAATCCCGTTCCTTAACAGAATTATCATTCTGCTACTCTCTCCCGGCTTTATAGATTCAAATGTTGTCTTAAAATCCTTTAACTGGTCAGGATGCACAATATCAAGAAAATTAATTCCAACCAGCTTCTCTACAAAATGATAAAAATGCTCGTCTGCATTAATTACCTCATAATTTCTTCTAATTAAAACATCGCCATAGGCAACACAATTGTCTTTTCCAAAATGATTTTCTGATATAATCATATCCCCAATCTCCGTCCATTAAAATTATATTTATTGTAACATGAATACATACAATTATCTAGAAAAAAATATATTTATTTACAAATATACATCAACTTGAAAAAAGCATTTTAAAAATGTATTCTATATATACATGAATAAAATACCATATCTAAAAAGGTGATTATTATGAATACAGATATTAAACTTGTGGCTCTTGATTTAGACAGGACAACACTTAATTCAGAAAGCCATTTATCAGAAGTAAACAGACAGGCATTAATTGATGCCATTAACAACGGTGTGCATGTATGTATTGCAAGCGGACGTGCATTTGACACACTGCCCGAAGATGTCATATCAGTTCCCGGAATTGAATATGCAATAACAAGCAATGGTGCAGCCATCTACCGTATTGCAGGCAAAGAGTGTCTTAAATCCTATGTTCTTACACCGGAATCAGTAAAGACAATTCTTAAACTCACAGAAAATGACATTGTAACATATGAAGCATTTATAAAAGGACAGGCATTTGCTTCAACAGAATATACTGCACATCCTGAAAAATACGGTGCAACCGAGCATTCCCTTGCCTATGTCAAGAAAACAAGAATCCTTAAAGACGATATTAAAGGCTTTATACATGAACACTGTCATGAAATAGACAGTTTAGATATAGTAGTCGGAGATGAAGAATTAAAGAAAGATATAATGGACAGAATAAGAAAAGCCACAGGCGAAGTCTATATGACAAGTTCAATAAGCCAGCTTCTTGAAATATCATATAAAGATGCAGGCAAAAAATCAGGTGTTAAGTTCTTAACAGAATACCTCGGTCTTTCCCGTGAAAATGTAGCGGCCTTCGGAGACGCAGACAACGACACAGACATGATAGAATACGCAGGTGTAGGAATTGCCATGGAAAACGCTGCACCACATCTAAAAGAAATAGCCGACCATATAACGCTGCACCACGATAAAGACGGCGTAGCATATGCATTCCGCAATATACTTAATATATGTTGATATTTCAAGGTTGAAATGCGTTCCCAAAATGTGTAAAATATTATGAGATTTTATTTACAATATAAGGAGATTAATAATGAACGAGCAGGATTGTAAGAAATTAGCAGAACTCTTATTCCCTGATGTGGATAAGACACCTGATTATTATGAGGAGAAATACCCATATAGAAAACTTCCTAACAAGGCAGAGGTAACAAGATTAGGTCCAAGCCCTACAGGCTTTATCCATCTTGGCAATCTCTACAGTGCTTTAGCTGATGAGAGAATCGCACACAAGAACGGCGGTGTATTCTACTTAAGAATTGAAGATACTGATGAAAAGCGTAAAGTTGACGGAGCAGTTGAACTTATTATTGATACACTTCGTTATTTCGATATCGAATTTGACGAGGGTGCAGGTTTTCCTGATGACGC